>ENA-OREN01000021-OREN01000021.1-marine-metagenome-genome-assembly--contig:-NODE-21-length-202209-cov-7.049235_pt1 | contig 202209 bp, 224 predicted proteins | sample MGYA00248624_ERZ508555 | MGnify/ENA primary metagenome ERZ508555 (study PRJEB26222, sample SAMN06267773) | marine metagenome | isolation source: Saanich Inlet, British Columbia, Canada | place... | reverse complement strand
TCAGCAGACACCAGCTACTACGCGACCATCAAAAGAGAAAACCATTCTATGCTAGCGGGTAAAACGATCAACCGCAAGAACGCCAACGCCAACAAGAAGCCTTCTTCTTACGACGTTTTCTCTAACATCTTCGGTACAGACTTCCCAGCCAAACTCTACTTGTTTGTGCGCGCTAGAGAGGCGGCAGTTGACTGGACTCAGAGGATCTTTGAACAAAATGTCAAAGATTTGGCAGATATTCAGAAAAACCTTGACGGGAACCAAGCATTAGATTATATTAATAACAAGACGGACAGACTGCCCTCCCCGGGTGGCAATCCGCCGTACAGAACAGTACAAAATAAAGCAAAGACGTTTAACCGATATGTAAACCGCGAAAGAAGCAATGCTGGTCGCGGACAATTCATGCTGTACATTTAACTCAGGCAAGCACTTGTTATTCCAGACACTAGACGACAAGAAAGAATGCGTAGGCATATATCTTGATGGCGAACTGATCCACGACCACCTACCCACAGGTCTATCACGCACATGGGACTATAGCACGTTCCTGCGGGACACCGAAGTGGAGTATGCCAAGTTTTACTGTGGCGGTCTGTCCTTGGACCAAGTGTGCCCGCCTCGTTTGAGGACACAGTGGGAGGCTGTAAGAGACAAGCTCCGCGCATATTTTCGGTCATTCGGCTTTGCCAAAGTATCGTTGGACGAGAACTGCTTTTTTGACTTGGTTCCACGCCAGTTTCTACTGGACTACTGCGAGGTTAAGAGCCGGATCACACAACATGTGTTCGACACCTACGAGAAGCCCGACAACTATGACTTTATCAAGCAGTTGGCTACAGCGCTTGATGATATTCGATACAATGAGCTAAGCATTAGCACAGAGGGCATCCGCCCAATCTATCACAAGGCAGCTACCAGAAAGTTTGTAAAGAACCTCCAGAAGTATACACCATATTGTCGTTATAATATATGGGGCACGAAGACCGGTCGGCTAACAAACAGCCCGGGCAGCTTCCCCATCTTGACACTCGACAAGCAGTATCGTTCTGTGCTCAAGCCAAGTAACGATTGGTTCTTGGAGTTGGATTATAATGCCGCAGAACTCCGCGTGGCTTTGGCACTAGCTGGTCAAGAGCAGCCAGTAGAGGACATTCATGAGTGGAACATTAAGAATATTTTTGGTGACGTAGATCGTCAGGAAGCGAAGCGTAGAATCTTTGCGTGGCTATACGGTAGGAAAAATGTCACTGGCACACTAACTAATAATGATGGGACTGTGGAAAAACTACTGGAAGAAACGTACCGAAGAGAGAGAATTATTGGCTCGCATTGGACCGGCACACATGTCAGGACACGATTCGGACGGACCATTCCTAGCGATCACCATCACTCTCTGTCTTATATTATTCAAAGTAGTTGCGTGGACGTTACCCTCCGGAGGCTTATTGAAATCAATGAGCGCCTTAGAGACTGCAGAAGCCAGATCGCTTTCACCCTTCACGACTCAATCGTTATCGACCTTGCCGCCTCCGAGCGAGGAATGATACCAGAACTTATTAACCTTTTCAGCCAGACCGAGCTGGGTGACTTCAAAGTTAACACAAAGGTCGGTCGCGACTTTGGGAACATGGTCGATTTAGTGCTCAAAACTAAATGCGCTTGATAACGCCGTTATGTCAAATTTTTTTCGGCGCTATAATTTCCAGATTTGCGGTTTAGTTAACTATTTATAAGGCAGAGGATATTTCATGAGTTATGATGAAAATAGCTGGCGCAGTTTTTTAACTGAAGCCGCAAAACCGGCTAAAAAGCCAAAAATGTACACAGAGCGGAAATTGCTCCGAGAACTGGATGAAGACGAGATCTCGGTTATCCAAGATGTCATCGATGGCTTCGAGCCGGACGAACTGGCGTTTAACGAACTGTTTGGAGGCAAAACGCGCCTTGTGCTCGATTTTCCGACAATGAATACTTCCAGCGACTTAGGAAAGTTTGTCGATGGGTTCCGCAAAGCGGGCTATGACGTAGATTGGGAAAAAGGTCTGATTTCGGGCGAAAGAGAGTTAAAGGATAGCAGTATCTCAGCTTCGGTCGCTGCGCTGGGCTTTCAGGATGCCGCAACGTTAGCGAACACCATCCCTAAAAAGAAGAAAGTCCAGATGAAGATCGGTAAGTTTTTCGGAAAGATTTATGAACTGGCTTCAAAGAGAGAAGCGCTCTCTCAAAAGGTCTTCGATCACTTAAATAGTATTGGCTATACTCAAGGCGGTTACGGAGCACTCGACAAGCCCGGTCAGCTTACAGGAAAGATGATTGCCGCAGCCCTCGATGAGCAGGAAGTGAAGAGGTACGACCAGTTATTCGATCAGCTTCAAATGTATCTTGGCGGACTCACGCTTAGCTCAGCAGACGCCAAGAAAATGCAAGTATACTGGCAGCAGAATGCCGATTACATTAAGAAGAACATCGGCAATCTAACCGAAAACAAATACAGCATTATCATTTCACGGGATCCTGTTGACATTATCCGCATGTCGGACTTCAATCGGATTACGTCATGCCACTCACCGCCATCTAGAGGTGGTGATACGTCTTATTTTAAATGTGCGGTCGCAGAGGCTCACGGTCATGGCGCTATTGCTTACGTGGTGGAAACTGCGGAGCTATTAGAGTCCACCGGGTCCGAGACTATCGAAGGCGCTGAAAAATATATTCACGAATATGATGGTGAGATATTTGCGGATGACATACGCGGTAGCCATGTCGGACTATCTATGGAGATGCTTCCCGTAGCCCGCGTCCGCTTACGTCAGGTTCGCGCATACGCTGATAGGTCTGCAGCCAAATACGGAAACGGACCACAGATTGCTGTACCAGAAAGCCGCGTCTATGGCTTGAGGATTCCCGGCTTCCGCGACAGAGTGCAAGCATGGGCTAAAGAAAACCAGTCAGGGGTTATTTCAACATTAAGTCCAGACGATGGCTGGCTGGTCAAGTACGGCGGATCCTACGAGGATAATAATATTAAAGAGCTTGTAAAAGACTTGACCGGTATCGAATATGAACTCATGGGACAGAACGAAGAAACAGAACAGTCGCTTCCGGACATGAGATTCATTCAAGGGCAAATGGCTAACGCCCAAGAAGAATGCGACGACACAGCCGCCGATTGGAATAACCGCTATCAAGCATGTCGAGTCCAAGCAGAAGTCACAGAAGACTATGATGAAAGCTTCTACATCGATGCAGCCGCCGAAATGAATATAGATTGGGAAATAGACGAATGGGATTCTCTACCACAGGACGGCAAAGCTGTCGGGTACTGGATGGCTGAGCTTCAAGACTATGAATGGAATTGGGCACAGGATAGCCACGGCACTCGCTTACTGAAGTACTCCAATGGCACCATCAGACTTACTATTGATATGGACAACGAAGGCATCATAGAGGAAGGAATAGTCTATGATCCTGATAGCTTTGAAGATTACTGTATTGAAGTAAATCGCATCGATGACATGTACGATGCCGTCAAAGGCGAGATCACTCGCATGGCTAAGCGCGACGGCTTTATGGAAGGCGGCACCATCAACGAGTGGGGTCAGGAGATCGAAAACGGAGATGCTGATTACTACGAATGGGACATGACTGCCAACGAAGAAGAGCCCATGACGTATACTGAGATTGATGGCTCACACACAGCATATCCTGCTATACCAGAAGGCATGAGCGTCCAAGACGCACGCACGATCTTGGAGAGCAGAGATTTTACTATTCCATTACGCAAAGCGCTGGTGGAGAAAGCATGGGCAGGTACACAGGTATCAGGTGATGATCGTCAATATCCAGACTTCAGAGTGTACACCGAAGAGATTCGCACGACAGACGAAGCCAACATCAGGCTTGTTCTGACCTTTTCCTGCTATGATCACAGCAGCGAAGCCCAAGTCAAGGCTATGAAGTGGACAATCGAGGAGTGGGAAGACGAAGAGGTGCTTGACGCAAAGATTCAGGCAATGTTCAGTCACATAGTTGGCGACGGTCTTACTGGTCGGGGAGACATGGACACTCCCCCTGCACAAACCACTAACGAGTCTATCGTTAAGAACTGGAAAAACTTTTTATATAGTTGAGGTGAAGAATGAATATCATCGGTTTAGGCGCTGCCGGCTGCAACATCGCAGACGGGTTTGCGCAGTATCCACAATACAATGTTTATAAGCTTGACGTTGGGCTGACAAAGGGCAAAGGCTGCTATCCTATTCCTGAGTCTGCCAATGTAGTGGGCTACGAGGGTGACCCGTTAAACCTTAAGACGTTCTTTAGAACACTAAAGAAAGACGACGAAGTGCTATTTATCGTCTGCGGCGCCGGAAAGGTTTCAGCGGCAACATTAAAGATCCTAGAACAAATCCAGAGATGCAAGATTAATATTCTTTATGTCAAGCCGGATCGCTCCCTTCTGAGCAAGGAGGCACTTCTGCATGAGCGCACAGCTTATTATGTGCTGCAGGAATATGCAAGGTCTGGCATCTTTGAGAAGATTTATCTGGTCGATAACAAAAAGATAGAAGAAGTGCTTGACAACGTGCCCGTTATAGGGTATTATAAACGTCTAAATGAGCTAATCGTTGACACGATACACATGACAAACGTTTTCCTGAATACAAAGACCGTCTACAACACACCAGCAACAGCGCTGACAACAGCCCGGGTTTCGACCTTCGGCGTGGTGGATATTGAAAAAAATGAAGAAAAGTTGTTCTTTCCCCTTGACACCATCAACGAAAGATGTTATATTTATGCTATCAACAAAGAGCAGCTTGAAACAGACGGCAAGCTATTTACATCTTTGCGCGAACGTAGCGCAAAAATGGTAGGTGATGAAACTATCGTTTCGGTACGGATTCACTCTACTGACTACACCAACAACTTTGGCTATCTAATAGCCAATACATCTGAGATACAACAGGAGATCTAATGCTGATGAAAGCATATAACGGCACATTTACTAAGAAGAACGGAGACTCGCGCACCATGCGATTTGTCCGTATGACCGACATTCCCGAGAAGTTTATCACTTCTCAGGTCAAGGGAACCGGTCGCAAGTCCACTCTCGCAGAGGGGATGGAACTGGTATGGGATTTGGACACGAACGCATTCCGCATGTTTAATTGGAAAACGGCAGACGGCGACGTGTCAGAGATCGAAGTGGATAGCCCCTTTGAAGAAAGTGAAGAAAGTTCTTGACTTTGACTTCAGAATAAGCTATACTGTATACAGCAAGATGAGAGATTTATCATCTTGACTATAACCAACAAAAGGAAAAATCAAAATGGCTATTGACCTTAGCAAAATGAGAGCGAAGCTGGATGCTCTCCAAAACAAAGATTCCGGCGATAACAAGTTCTGGCGTCCCAGCGACGGCGAGCAAGCAATCCGCATTGTTCCGACCGAAGATGGTGACCCCTTCCGCGAGTTCTTCTTCCACTATAACGTGGGGAATAACCGTGGGTTTTTGTGCCCCAAGCGCAACTACGGTGACGGGTGCCCTGTGTGTGAGTTTGCCTCCCAACTCTGGAAGGAAGGAGCGGCAAACGATGATGCAGAGGCAAAGAAGATGGCAAAAGGTCTCTTCGCTCGTCAGCGGTTTTTTAGTCCCGTACTCGTACGTGGCGAAGAAGATTCTGGTGTACGTGCATGGGGCTACGGCAAGATGGCTTACGAGTCCTTGCTTAGCCTTGTACTGAACCCAGAATATGGGGACATTACTGATGCGGAATCGGGTACCGATTTGAGTCTTACTTATGGTAAGCCTCCCGGTGCCACGTTCCCCCAGACGAAGCTGACGCCCCGTCGTCGTTCCTCGCCCCTATGCGATGAGGCTGTAGGAGGAGATGAGCGCTGCGCAGAACTTCTGGGCAACATTCCCGACTTCGACACGCTCTTTGAGCGCACGACTACCGCGCAAGTGGAAGCCATGCTCGATGAGTATCTGTCGGGAGATCAAAGTGCCGAGACTTCTTCCAGTGAAACTGAGAAGTACACGCCGTCAACCACTACGACTGATCCGGTTGACGCCGCCTTTGATGAGTTGATGGGCGCATAGTAATGTAACCATCCCACAGGGAGGCACAGGGTTATCAGGTGCCTCACCATTTTTCCGCTGGCAGACCGGTCAAAAGTCTGCCATTTTTCATTATACAGGAGACAAAATGAAGAACTTTATTTATGTTCTCCCTCTCGCGCTAATGTTCGCGTGTGGGGATAAGGACGAAGACACAGCCGCTGAAGATACAGCGGTTGAAGATACAGGCAGCGAGGCAGCAGAATAATATGGCTAATCTTTTTTCTTTCTCCGATAGGAGAGTTCAAGGTGTGATTGTGGCTATCGTTATTGGTGCCGTGGTTATTGGCTGGCAAGCCGTGACCGGCGATGATATCGTAACTACCGAAACAACGGCGGCGACCATCACCACTGGTGATACAACCACCAATGTAGCAAACACGCCTTCTACGGCTGTTACCCCCAATACGACTACTGAGGGGACAACGGTGACTGAAGATGGCGAGGTCGGTGCGGCTACGGGCGCATCCACCACTGGGACTACCACAGAGTAGTCAAAGCCGCTGGCAGACCGGTTAAAAGTCTGCCGCCATCCTTCTTCCAGAGTTTAAATGAAAACGCCTCTTCGTTATCCCGGCGGCAAATCGCGTGCAGTGAAGCACATCTTGCCGTACATTCCCGAAGACGTTTCGCGTCTGTGTTCGCCATTCTTTGGCGGCGGTTCGGTTGAGTTGGCGGTAGCGTCGAGAGGTACAGAGGTTATCGGCTATGACAAGCTGGTGCCTCTTGTTTGGTTTTGGCAAGCGCTGTGTGCGGATAACGAAAGGCTGGCTGATGAGGTCACCGCCCTACGCACGGAGTACGAGATTGAAGAGAAGGACATTACTAAACTTGTAGAAGGATGTTCCAAAGACGATTTTATTAAACTTCGTGAAGAACTGCGAGATCCATCATTCAAGTTTTCATACGAGAAGGCGGCAAAGTTCTACGCGATCAATCGCTCTAGCTTCTCAGGCGCTACCTTTTCTGGTGGCTGGTCTAAGAGAGCATCATACGCTCGCTTCACTCAGTCGTCTATCGACCGATTACGCAGGTTTAACGCCGAGAACTTCAGGGTAGACTACGCAGACTTTCAAACAAGCCTCCCATGGCATCCTAGAGCCTTCCTGTACCTTGACCCACCCTACATGCTGCCAGAAGACGCTGCGATGCTCTACGGGCAAGCAGGGGGGCTTCACGCGGGATTTGACCATATGGCGCTTTATAACTTGCTTTCCGACCGATCCGATTGGGTAATGTCATACAATGATTGTCCAGAGGTCCGTGATCTATACTCTAACCGCAAGTTTGTCACTGCTGAGTGGGCATACGGCATGAAGAACGTCGAGTGGGTCGATGGCAAATGTGTTGGCAAAAAAACAATGGGTTCCTCATCCGAACTACTAATTATAGGGTAATGACAATGAAACCTATTATGGAAGGCTGGCGCAGATTCTTAACAGAAGAGCAAGAGGCTGGTGAAATGTTAGATTTGGGAACAGGTGCAGACGATGAAGTTGCTATCTGTGATTCTGCCATTGGTTGCGATGATTTTGGCTCTCTGGCTCCAGAAGCCGAGTCACTTCAAGAGCAAATGTCTGGGCAGGATAGCGAGAGAAACTTAGTTGCTGCTGTTAATAGCGTTGTGAACGCGAACGGTGGTCAACCTGTTCCGATGACCATTGGCAGTTTGGGCGAGCAAATGGTTGTGGGCGCTAAACAAATGGGCGGCGGCAAGCCAGAGCCAAAGGCAGACATTAACCTTGTGCTAGCTGACGGCGGCGCTATCGGTCTAAGCATGAAGAAAGAAAACTTTGGATTTTTAGAAAATCGGATGGATGAAGCTAAATTTCGTGCAAAACTTGTCGAGGTCGGCTTGGAGGAAGATGCTCGTAACATTCTTGTAAACGACATGAAGGAGCAGTTGGCAAAGATCACAGCGGAACAAGCATCTGTGATCCAAGAAGAGAAGGACCAATTCCTTTCGATTGTGACTGCAGCAGACCCTTCGTACTCTTTCCCCTCCCCACTGGCTAAAGATGGAGCAGCACATCAAGCTTTGGCGGTGTCAGAAGCCTTTGGGAAGAACGGGCTACTGAAAAATTCTTTTAAAATAAAAAACATTTACCTTCATTTGTCTGATGTGTTGGGTGAGTCTTACCGCAGCTTTTTAACGCTTGTGTGTGCCGGCGCGGAAACGAATCCAGCGAGAGCAGATGCCGTGTTGATAGCTGATGTACCTCCCGGCATCACCGACCCTGCAGACCTTCAAAATATTCTAGCGAAAACTCAGTCGATTGATGAAGTCGTAGAATATTATATCACTGATCCTAATGTCAATATCAAGTTCCGCCTTCGCCCAATTACTAAAGTGCGTACGACATATTCAAATTCAAATCGGACCCATTATAAAGTCGGCGAAAGAATGTATGATGATCCAAGTCTGGGAGTTTCTTGGACTGTCTTTGCAGTTAGATAAAAAAACCTCTCGACAAACCAAACAATCTATGGTACTATAGTATCACAACTCAGGAGAATAAATTGAGAATGGCACGAAGTAAGAAATCCAATGGGGCTGGCAAGCTTTCCATTAAAGACATGCGCGATCTAATCAACAAGAAGGCTGGTCAGAACGTAGCCCACGACCTTAAGGAAGATAATCCAACGGAGGTGAAGGAATGGATCCGCACCGGCTCCCGCTGGCTTGACTCCATTACATGCCGTGGGCGATTGGCTGGCATTCCGGTTGGTAAGGTCACCGAGATTGCGGGACTAGAATCGACCGGTAAGAGCTACATGGCAGCACAGGTTGCAGCCAATGCTCAAGACATGGGTATTGACGTTATCTATTTTGATAGCGAGTCTGCTATTGACCCAACATTCCTTGAGCGCGCCGGCTGCGATCTTAATAACCTTTTGTATGTTCAGGCAACCTCTGTTGAGTTTGTTCTGGAGACTATTGAAGAGTTATTGGGATCGAACGACAACCGCATGCTATTCATCTGGGACTCGCTGGCTCTCACCCCGTCTGTATCAGATGTTGAGGGAGACTTCAATCCGCTGTCATCTATGGCAGTGAAGGCTCGCATTCTGGCTAAGGGTATGTCCAAGCTGACTGTCCCTATCGCCAACTCGCAGAGTACGTTTCTTGTTCTTAACCAGCTTAAGACCAATATCACTCGCTCGCCATCCGAGGCTATGACAACTCCGTACATGACTCCCGGCGGCAAGGCTATGATCTATGCGTACTCGCTACGCATCTGGCTAACCGGTCGCAAGGCAAAAGCGTCTTTCGTCACTGACGATAAGGGCTTCCGCATTGGCTCCGAGGTCAAGGTGAAGCTTGAAAAGTCTCGCTTCGGTACTCAGGGTCGCCAGTGTAACTTCCGTATTTTATGGGGTGACGCTATTGGTGTCCAAGACGAGGAAAGTTGGTTTGATGCAATCAACGGCTCGCCACGGCTAGCCCGTGCCGGCGCATGGTTCTCGTTGCTTGATGCAAGTGGCGAAGCTGTTGGACCCAAGTTCCAAGCCTCCAAGTGGACCGAGCGTCTACAGGAGCCTGAGTTCCGCAAGAACGTCATGGAGGTCATGGATGAAGAAGTCATCATGAAGTTCGATAAGCGCATCGGAGAGGCTGCAGATTTTTATGAAGAAAATGAAGAAAAGAGTGAATAAAACTTAGCCCTCATACGTCTAACATAGTGAACAACAAAGAAGGAAGGAGAAATAATATGAAATTCCTTATCACGCTCGCTGCGGTGGCTGCATTAGCAGTCCCGCAATCTGCCAACGCACACAACCAGCATTGTCCAAACGCCCGTGCTACTGCCGCAGTAGGTCATCCTACTGTGACTGTTGCATGGACGTGGGTTCCTGCTACCCGTGTGTTTCGGGCTCACTGGTCGCATCCGGTTCACGGTCGCGACTTTGGACCTAATCGACCTGCTGCTCGTACGCATAACAATGCGCGATGGGCGCCCGGTCATTGGGTAGGTTACGGTCGTAACCGACATTGGGTGTCCGGACGTTGGGTCCGCCGCGCCCCGGCACATCGCCGCCATCGCTGATTAGCGACATAATACGCCTTCGGGAAGGGTACTCTCTCTCCGAAGGCACCCTTATTTATTATTTTATGAAGCTGTCCGGACGACACAAGAGATATATGGTGCTAGCTGCTCGCATGGCAAATAGTTCCAGTAACGAAGACTATCGCCATGGCGCGCTCTTGTTGCGAGGCTCCAATATTATTGGACTTTCCACGAATAAGAACAGGCATGCTTCTTTCGGGAATCGCTTTCGCCAGCGAAACTGCGGTCATGCCACGCACCATGCAGAGCTAGGTTGCGTCTTGGGTCTGGACCGCAAGAAAACAATGGGCGCTACAATGTACGTCTGCCGCATCGGTAAGGGTGGAGAGCTTAGGCTTTCCAAACCTTGCGACATGTGTGCTGCAGTCCTTAGACATGTAGGCGTCAAGCGCGTATTTTACAGTATTGACAACAAGACGATGGGAGTCTATAAGCCATGAGCCAGCCAAGAGTATTAATCATTGACGCACTAAATATGTATTTTCGTGCATATATCGTAGACCCTAGCCTCTCCACCAACGGTCAGCCCATCGGTGGAGTAAAAGGGTTCCTTAAGATCCTTCAGAAGCTGGTGCGTGAAACCAAGCCAGATCATATCGTGATCGCATGGGATGGCGCTGGCGGCTCTCAAAAGCGTAAGGCGGTCAACAAAGGCTACAAAGAGGGTCGCAAGCCCATTCGCTTGAATCGTGATATTCGGACCCTCACCGAGAATGAAGAGTTGAAGAATAAGGTATGGCAGCAGACTCGCTTGATCGAGTACCTGAACGAAATGCCTATCTCACAGACCATGCTTCCGGCAGTAGAAGCCGACGATGTTATTGCGTTTGTCTCTAGGCTTTCCAGTTTCGCCGACTGGCAGAAGGTTATCGTTTCTAGCGACAAAGACTTTTTTCAGCTATGTGATGACAATACCGTAGTACTTCGTCCGATTCAGAAGCAGGTCATGAACACGAAGCGGTTGGTCGAAGAGTACAGCATTCACCCGAACAACATGGCGCTAGCCCGGGCTATTGCTGGCGACACGTCAGACAATCTCCCCGGCATTAATGGCGTTGGTCTTGGTACAATCAAGAAGCGTTTTCCTTTCTTTGCGGATGAGGAGTTCTGTACGATTGATCGACTGATGGATTTCTGCGATGAGGCTGAGTCAAACCTCAAGGCGTTCAGTTCAATACTGGAGGGACGCGCCGTGGTGGAGCAGAACTATAAGCTTATGCAGTTGTATGCGCCATCGCTATCCCCGCAGGGCAAGTCCAAGGTTCGGTTTGCTATCGAAGACGCAGAACAACTTTTTAATAAAACTGGCGTTCAAGGCATGATGATCGAAGATGGTTTCGGCACATTTGATTGGTCGTCATTATTTCAGTGTATGAGACGAATAGTGGTTGACAATAAGTGACAAATGAGTTATGATCTCTACCATGGGAAAAGAAATGTCAGATCAGCCTAGTTTCAGCAAATTCGGAAAAGGTTTTCAAGAAGGGCTATGTCAACTTGTCTTGGAGGATCGTCCGTTCGCGGATCAGATCGCTGAGGTGCTGGACATTAACTTTTTAGAACTATCATACCTTCGCGCTTTCGTCAAGCAGGTATTTGGGTACCGCGAGAAGTACAACGTACACCCAACGCAGAAGATCATGATGACTGTCTTGCGCTCTGAACTGGAGAATGAGACAGAAACCGACAAGCAGCAGGTCCGCGCCTACTTTGCTCGTATTTGCAATTCTGAGGTTGAGGGTCGCGGATATATTAAAGAAGTGTCGTTAGACTTCTGCCGAAAGCAGAAGCTTAAAGAAGCAATGATGGAGTCTGTGAAGTTGCTTCAGAGTTCTTCATTCGACGAGATTAGCTCAGTAATCAATACTGCCCTCAAGCTGGGCAGTGACAACAACTTTGGTCATGATTACATAAAAGATTTTGAAGCCCGCTTCCAGCTTAAGACTCGCAATGCGATCTCGATGGGTTGGAGCGAAATGGATGATCTTTGCAAGGGTGGTCTAGGCTCTGGTGAACTAGGGGTTGTTATTGCCCCGACTGGCGCTGGTAAATCAATGGTACTCACCCACTTGGGAGCGCAAGCGATCAAAAATGGCAAAACGGTCGTTCACTACACCCTAGAGCTGTCTGAAGCTTCTATTGGAAACCGCTACGACTCTTGCCTAACCGGTATACCGCTAAATGATTTGTTTCAATTGAAAGAATTAGTGTATGAAGCGGTCCAAGAGATCGAAGGCAGACTAATTATTAAAGAGTATCCGACAAAATCTGCTAGCACGCGCACGCTATCAACTCACTTAGAGAAGCTGCGCAAGCGAGACATCAAGCCGGATATTATTATAGTTGACTACGGAGATCTTTTGCGACCAGTTACATATCAGAAAGAGAAAAGAAATGAACTGGAATCTATCTATGAAGAGCTACGTGGAATCGCACAAGAAAACAAGTGTCCTGTGTGGACCGCATCTCAAACAAACAGGTCGGGATTGAATGCAGAGGTTATTACAATGGAGTCGATCAGCGAAGCTTTCAATAAGTGCTTTGTGGCAGACTTTATTTTCTCTGTATCGCGAACCGTTGATGACAAAAACAACAACACAGGGCGAATTTTCGTCGCTAAAAATCGAAATGGACCAGATGGACTCGTCTATCCAATATTTATGGACCCGGGGTCTGTAAAGATTAAGGTTCTAGAGCCAACTGGTGAAACGCCGGGAGAAATTATAGAGAACTCTGCTAAGAAACAAGCAGAGAACTTGAAAGAAAAATACAAGAATTATAAAGAAAAAAACAGGAGTAAAAGTAACAATGTATGAACAACAGGAACGCGACCCTTCGGTGCGTCGATTTAGATTATCAGAGTCATTTCTTGACAACTATCGTGATCGGCAGGTACCATGGGGTCCACTAGGATATGTGACCTTCAAGCGAACGTACTCGCGAAGGCTAGAGGAGCATGACCCTGCAGCAGCAGGCACAGAGGAGTGGCATCAGACCTGCCGCCGCGTTATCGAAGGAATGTTCGACATTCAGAAGCAACACGTTGCCCGACTAGGGCTTGAGTGGAACGACGCAAAGGCACAGCGTACAGCAAAGGATGCCTATGATCGCCTCTTTACTCTGAAATGGTCGCCACCCGGGCGCGGTCTGTGGATGATGGGCACCAAGTTCGTACAAGAGCGTACCGGCGCCGGCTTGTTCAACTGCGCTTTCCGCTCTACAAAGGACTTGAGCAGCAAGGGCGGATATCTTTTTGCTTGGATTATGGATGCGCTGATGGTGGGCATCGGCGTCGGCTTCGACACGAAGGGCGCCGGCACAGCAGTGATCCGCGATCCAAAGTGGGTTGATGATGTTCATGTTATCGATGACAGCCGCGAAGGTTGGGTCCACTCTGTCCGCATGCTGCTTGATGGCTACTACTTCGGCAGCGATGTGCCCCGATTTGATTATAGTGCCATCCGACCCATGGGCGCCCAAATCAAAGGCTTCGGCGGAACCTCCGCAGGGCATGAACCCCTGCTGCTTCTACATAATAACCTTAAGGAGTTGTATGATACTCGCATTGGCGAAGCTGCATCTTCTGTGGATATTGTAGACACAGAGAATCTTATTGGTAAGTGTGTTGTCGCTGGCAATGTGCGTCGATCTGCCGCGCTCGCTTTGGGAGCACACGATGATAAGGAATACTTGTCCATGAAGAACGATCAGGAGAAGCTTTATTCTCATCGCTGGGGCTCTAACAACTCCTTTGAGGCTGTAGTTGGCATGGACTATTCTTGGCATGCAGCACAGAGCCAGAAGAACGGAGAGCCGGGATACATCTGGCTGAACAACGCACGTACACGCGGCAGGTTTAAGGACGATCCGCGTGATGATGATCGTCATGTTATGGGGTTCAACCCTTGCGTAGAACAACAGCTTGAGGACGCCGAGCTTTGCTGCTTGGTTGAGACATACCCAGCTAAGCACGAAAACTATGATGATTATCTAAAAACATTAAAGATCGCATACCTCTACGGTAAGACCGTCACGCTGGTCAACACACATTGGCCAGAGACAAATGCAATCATGCTTAAGAACCGCCGGATTGGATTGTCACAGTCTGGTGTGGTACAGGCGTTCTCCAAGCATGGACGCCGCGAGATTTATGAATGGTGCGACAAGGCTTATGATCGTGTGCAGGACTTGGACGAAGAATATTCAAACTGGCTTTGTATTCCGCGCTCTGTACGCATGACGAGTATCAAGCCAAGCGGCACGGTTTCTCTTCTTAATGGCAGCACCCCGGGGATTCACTTCCCTGAGTCAGAGTACTACATTCGCAGGATTCGTTTTTCTAACACTTCAGATCTGCTTGAGCCATTGAGTAAGGCGGGTTACAAAATGGAGCCTGACGCCTACTCACCGAACACTACAGTTGTGGAGTTTCCGGTCCAAGAGCCATACTTTGAAAAGAGTAAGAAGGACGTATCGATGTGGGAGCAGCTTGAGATTGCAGCACAATATCAACACTTCTGGGCAGATAACTCTGTTTCCGTAACAGTAACCTTTCAGCCGCACGAAGCCGATGGCTTAAAGAGCGCGCTTGAAATGTACGAGACGAGATTAAAGGCTGTGTCTTTCCTCGCTTATAAGGAGACTGGATACAAGCAAGCTCCCTACGAGGCAATCACCGAGAGTGAATATAAAAAAATGAACAGTAAGATTACGCCGCTTAAGCGTATCGAAACCGAAACTGCTGGTGCAGGAAGTAAATTCTGTACCAACGACACATGCACCATTTAGGAGGAAGCATGAAACTCACCCCAAAGAACCGATACATTCAGATTGAAGAGTTGGGCGCCACAGCAGAAAAAGAGCAGCGATTTGTGCTACCTGACGATTACAAAGCGCCAGCGAAAGAGTACGATTATTATCGTGTGTTGGCGCAGGCAGCAGACTGCAGCCTAACTCTCAGGACAGGTGACACGATTGCGGTTGAAAGACATATGGTTAAGAGTCTAGATTTCCATGAACAGAAGTACCTTCTGATATTGGAGAACTATGTTCTTGCTTCGCTCATGGATGGATGAAAGAACACACGTACCAATGGAATGACGTAATCATAGGCTATAGCTTGAGCGCCTTGATCTACGCTTTCTATACAGGGCACCCTGTCATTGGGTATGGTGATTCTGCACCTAAAACAATTGATGACTTTGACAAAGAAATAGATTATTCAGTGTATGGATTCGGTAAGAACAAGACTAAGAAGCAGATAGAACTGTGGAACCATCTGTACATGCTACTCTCGATGGGTGGTCAGATCCCATTCGCAGACAATGTACAGGCTGTTCGCATAGGCAAAGAAAACATGCTGACAATCACAAGCAGCAATCGCTCCAGAATGACGAAAGTTAAATATGGGAGCTTGTGGATATTTAATGATTTTGGGGTCGATGGCATGCCTCCTATAACAAAAGCCTGCGAGACTTACAGGATCGTGGATTGGTTCAATGTTCGTTCCGGCATGAAACATAAAGAGACACATATCATCACGCCCTCTCAGGACTTTGTTCGTGAAATCATTTTTTACCCTTCTGAGCGCTTAGACGGTGACCATCTTGATATGAAAGATTTGTGTGCTATTTCGTATTTAGACGAGGATCAGGTAGATGTGTTTGAACATTCTCCCACTTATGCTAGGTTTGCGATTGTTGCCGCCATGAGTGAAATGGGCATTCGCGGTACTAAGAATGGCATCTGTCCCAAGACGGGTAAGCAAAAACATTATGCTTTGAAGATTGAGTTCGACCGCCGTGAAAAAGATAGGATTGCTATGCATGGATACGGACCCGAACCGGACATCACTTATCACGATGTCAGCCCACCCGAAATGTTGACCGAGTTGCTACATGAGGGTTATGATAAGCCAGCCAACCCATACATACCTAAAGTTTTATTGAACTCATGATTGAATCTGGTACTGGAAATAGCCAGTCGTTTCACCTTGCCGGCATCATCCCGATTGCAGGACAGGCATCAAACATTAACCTTGGGCTGCCGAATTGTATGGTCCCGGTGGCAGAAAACTATACAGCATTGGAACTTGCTGTAGTGCAGTGTGCATACGCAGGCTGTGAAACGATCTGGATTGTGTGCAACGATGACGTGGCACCCATTATTAAACATCGACTGGGAGACTGTGTTGAAGATCCTGTGTGGGTCAACCGGACACAAGATCCTTTTCCGAGCGAAAGCAAACAGCCGATTCCAATCTTCTATGTGCCTATCCACCCAAACGACAGAGACAAGAGAGACTGTCAGGGCTGGAGCGTACTCCATGGAGCGCTCTCTGCATATCACATTTCAAATCAGATGAGCAAGTGGATTATTCCTGATCGATATTTTGTTGCATTTTCTACTGGCATTTATGACCCGACTGTGTTAAGATCATATCGTAGAGAGATCTCATCAAACAAAGGGTTCTACTTAACCACTAATGGCGAAACGATTCGTGAAGGACACCCACTCAGCTTTACTTTTGACGCCGAAGACTTCAAACGTTTTCGACGCGAGGTCAGGCGCAAAGGAACGGGCGGCTGGTATGCCCCCAAAGAAAACGAGAAATACCCCAGTAAAAAGCTGCCACTTGAAAAAAGATACTCTGCACGACACTTTTCACTTGACATTGTGTTCAAATCTGCTATAATAGAGGGAGCTAATAAAGTCGAAGCACCGTGGTTTCATTCTATAAAGGACTGGCAACACTACCGTAAGTTTTTAGCCTCGCCAGAGGCTACAAATGTCGAGCGTCCGGATAATCTTTTACCGGTTTCGACACTCAAACCAATTGGCATGGATATCAAACAAGGAGAATAAAATGCCCTCACCCAAAACCTCACCAAAGACTTCGCTATCCGCGAAGAACACAACCCTAGAAGCAACAGTCACAGCGCTTAGCGAGAAGATTAATCATCTGCATCGGCGCCTTGGCGGTCTTCGTTATCACGTTATTCAGGAGAGTGCCAATGGCAACGATCTTGGACCTACTGATTTCGTTCGTCTCGTTGACAACATCATCGACGAGGCGTAAGCATAAATGACAACTCGCGTTTCATCTAAGATCCCTTTCGTAAACCTACACGCTCACAGCGTGGCTGGCTCTATTTTCGATGCTATCGGATATCCACAGGAGCATATGGACTTTGCATACCAGAATGGTTGTGATGCTCTAGCTCTCACGGATCATGGTAATATGAATGGGCTAGCCCATCAGGTTCTGCATGCTAAGAAGATGCAGGCAGAAGGTAAAGACTTCAAGCCTGTATTCGGTGTCGAGGCTTACTTCATTCCGTCTATTTCGGAGTGGAGGACTGATTATGATGAAGCGCGAGCGAAGGTCAAGAACAAAAAGGAAGAGTCCCAATCTGGTACGACTATCGAGGACGAGGATGCGAGCAAAAAGACTGTGAAGGATGTCCTTCGCCTGCGCGCACACCTCGTCCTCGTTGTCCAGAATCAGACCGGACTTAATAACCTTTTCAAACTCATTTCGGAAAGCTACAAGAGTGAAAACTTTTATCGTTATCCCCGAATGGATTATGCTTTGCTTGAAAAGTATTCGGAAGGCATCATTGCATCTTCTGCATGCTTGGGCGGAGTTTATGCACAGGATTTCTGGCATAGCTGGGAGACTGACGATGAAGGCAGTCGCTCCTTTGACAGAGAACAGTGCCTAGAGCGTATGCGGACGACTACTCGTCGAATGCAATCGATCTTTGGCGACCGATGGTATGGTGAACTGCAGTGGAACAATGTTCCCGAGCAGCACACACTGAACCAGTGTATCATTGAAATGCACAATGAGTTTGGCGTTGACTTAGTTTCAACAGCGGACAGTCATTACCCCAATCCTACTGCGTGGAAGGATCGCGAACTTTATAAGCGCCTAGGCTGGCTTGGAAAGAGCAAGCCTGCATACGAGAGCAGCGAACTCCCGATTGACGTTGAAGAGATTGGATACGAGTTGTATCCCAAGAACGGCGATCAGATGTGGGAGAGTTACGAGAAGTATGCAGCGGACTATGAGTACGATGATGACGTGGTACTCAAGTCGATCACAACTGGGTATAAGATTGCTCACGACCGCATTGAAAGTTTTTTTCCGGACAACACTGTACGACTTCCTGACTTCGTGGTTCCCGCTGGACTGACCGCTACTGATGCACTGGTCAAGCTAAGCTTTGAGGGTCTGAAGTCTCTCGGCTATCATGAGGATGACGAATACATTGAACGCCTCACCCGTGAGCTATCCGTCATCGATGACCGAGGTTTTAGCAAGTACTTTCTGACCATGAAGGCTATCGCCGACAAAGCATCCGCAAAGATGCTAACCGGTCCCGGTCGCGGCTCTGCTGCCGGCTCGCTTGTGGCATATGCCTTGGGTATCACTCAGATTGATCCCATCAAGTATGGGCTTCTGTTCTCTCGCTTCTTACGCTCTGATGCCACTGACTATCCGGATATTGATTACGATGTATCGGACCCGATGGCACTCAAGGAAGAGTTGATCGAAGAGTGGGGTGAAGATACTGTTGCTCCCATCTCCAACTGGAACACGTTGCAGCTACGCTCATTGATCAAGGATATTTCAAAGTTCTATGGGATTGAGTTCACAGAGGTTAACGCAGTTACCGGCGCCATGCTCTATGAGGCAACTGGACCGGCGAAGCAGCGACATGGTATCAAAGCTGGGGTGTACACTCCTACCTTTGAAGAGGTCATGGAGTTCAGCGGCTCGCTACAAAAGTTCCTAAATCAGTACCCGCACGTCAAGACACACGTTGAGGCTCTGTATGGTCAGGTTCGTTCCTGTTCACGGCATGCAGGCGGCGTGGTGGTTGCTGAAAACCTTGACCAGTATATGCCGCTGATCAACTCCGGCGGCGTTCGACAGACGCCATGGGCAGAGGGGCAGAACGTTCGGCATTTGGAACCAATGGGCTTCATTAAGTTCGATATTCTTGGTCTGTCCACACTCCGAATGATCGAGGGCGCCATTCGTCATATCTTGCAGCGCCACCATGATACGGAGCACCCGACCTTCGATGAGATTCGGAGCTTCTATAATACTAACCTTCACCCGGATAAGATGGACTTCGATGATCAGAATGTTTATACGAATATCTTTCACGCCGGCAAGTGGGGTGGAGTGTTCCAGTTTACTGAGAACGGCGCGCAAGACTTCTGTGTTCGTGCCAAGCCGTCAAGTATCATTGACATCTCAGCCATCACGTCAATCTTCCGTCCCGGTCCATTGAGCGCCGGCGTAGATAAGGATTACGTTGAGGCTAAGCAGGCACCACAGTATGTCAAGTACCTGCATCCAATCGTGGAAGAGATTACTCAGGAGACTTATGGCTTCCTGATCTTCCAAGAGCAGATCGCACTACTGGCTCACAAGTTGGGCAAGGACTTGACCCTTGATGAAGGTAACTTGCTTCGCAAGCTACTTACTAAGAAGGGAACAGGTAAACATGATAAGAAAGCGCTTATTCATAAAAAGTTTGTTGAAGGTTGTCAGGAGAAGGGCATCAAGCTCGCAGACGCTGAAGGACTGTGGGATACTTTTGAGTACTTTTCTGGTTATGGCTTCAATAAGTCGCATGCAATATCGTACTCGGTCCTCTCGTTCCAATGCGCGTGGCTGATGAATTATTATCCTTCTGAGTGGATGGCATCCTTCTTGGATAAGGAGCCGGAATCTCGCAAGGAGAAGGCAATCAACATTGCCAAGAACTTTGGGTTTGAGATTGCTCCACTGGACATTAACAAGTCTGGTAACGTCTGGGAGATCAGCGATGATGGTAAGACGCTTATTCAGCCTCTGACTTCGGTTAAGGGCTTGGGTGATGCTGCTATTGCACAGGTGATTGCCAATCGTCCGTTCAGTGAGATTGAAGACTTCCTGTTCAATGAGAACATCACGTACTCAAAGCTGAACAAGAAGGCACTCGATGTTCTTATTCGTTGTCAGGCTCTGAACAGTCTCATGGATGACCGCTTCTCTGGGCTCAAGCACTTCTGGTCGGCAGTTGCTGTTGACCGTCCGAAGAACAAGAAGCGCTTCGCAGATAATATCGAGACATACGCTCCCGAAGGAAACTTCAGCGAAGAGGAGTTGATTCAGTATAAGGTTGACTTGACTGGCGTGTTCCCATTCGACTTGGTTCTTGACGAGAACGTTCGCCGGCGGCTGGAGGAGAGGTTTGTGCCGCCACTCGGTGAGTTCGACCCCGCCCTGCAGGTGGCATGGTTCGTGCCACGCAAGATTGTTCCGCGCAAGACTAAGCACGGCAAGGTATATTGGATCGTAGAAGTGATCGACTCCACTAGCAAGACTACTAAGATCAAGTGCTGGGGCGTCAAGCCCGAGCGCGGAGACAACGTACAAATCAATCGTCCATACATGGCACGCCTTGAATACGATCCTAAGTGGGGCTTTAGTACCCGCTCAATCCACCATAACTTTAAACTATTGGGATAAACAATGAAGCACATTATTAACGCTAGTCCTCTGTTGAAGGACTACGACTTGAGAGATGACTTCCCGGTTGTCATCAGGGTTCGGAACTTCAACGAGGTTACAGCAAAAGACTTCTCCGAGAAAATGGCGAAGGCACACAACACTGGTCAGCCTGTGGTTCCTGTTATTATCGATTCTTATGGCGGGCAGGTATACAGCCTCCTCTCTATGATTTCAGATATCCAGAACTCTGTACTACCAGTAGCTACCATTGTTCAGGGGAAGGCTATGTCCTGCGGCGCCATCCTCATGAGCTTTGGAAACAAGGGCATGCGGTACATGGACCCTCACGCCACCGTTATGATTCATGACATATCAACTGGCGCATGGGGGAAGGTCGAAGAGATCAAGGCAGATGCTAAGGAATGTGAGAGGCTACAGAAGAAGGTTTATTACATGATGGCTGCAAATTGCGGCAAAAGTAAAACCTATTTTTTGAAAATGATTCACGATAAGGGTCACGCCGACTGGTATTTGGACGCAGACGAGTGTTTAGAGCACGGTCTAGCTACCAGCATTGGCATGCCAAAGTTTAACGTTGATATCAACGTAGATATCAAATTTGAATAAAACCAACTAGTTAGAGCATGGATACAGCTATCATAATAGTCCTAAGTTCATTTTTTGTAGTCTTTTCTATCTTTTTCTTGGCGACTCTGCTTCTGGCACGCCAACGCAATAAGCGTACAGAACGATTAATGCATGAAATGATGGAAGAATACGAACAAGCGTATCTGCGTTGTCCAGATGATTTTCTACGCGACAACATAATCGAGTTTCAAAACTATAGATCCCGAAACTTTGATAAAAATGATCAGAAATAGGTTGACAGCAGCGCTATAAACTGCTATTATATACATATAACTCATTGACTACAAGGAGAAATAATGAGTACCGAAGCCAAGTCCGTCTTGTCTAAGCAAGAAGCCCGCCGCCAGCGTTATATCGTAGAATATATTCGCTCTCTTAAAGAGATCGAGGATGCGATGGAACCATACAAGGAACACCGCCGTGACCTCCGAAACGATTACAAGCGCCAAGGGTGGCTCACCCGTGATGAAATGAGCGTTGCTGTAAAGGCATACCGTTTGATGAAGGGGGAAGTCGATCTTGACGAGCTTTATGAAACTTACAGTGTTCTTTCCACTGCTGCAAACCCTGATATTGGGAGCGAATAATGATGATCGAATGGTGCCGTACACACTTTAACGTACACCCGCCTTCTCGGGCAAACCCAAGCGATGCGGGACTGGATGTTCATTTCAGTCCTGCTGACAACACGGCTATCACTATTGCCCCGGGTACTAGCGCCGTCCTGCCCACAGGGATCAGGTTTGGAATCCCACACGGCTATATGCTGGAAGTGAAGAACCGCTCTGGCATGGCTGCAAAGCGCAGTCTTATCGTGGGAGCGTGTGTCATTGATTCGGGTTATGACGGAGAGGTATTTATTAACCTTCATAACGTTGGAACTAAAACACAAGTTATTGATGCACATGCAAAGATTGCTCAAGTTGTTATGACGCCGGTTGTACACTTCCGCGCCATGGAGAGGCAAGGTGACAATGATTTATATGGTTGGTATCCAATAACAATTAGCGACCGTGGTGACGGCGCACTAGGAAGTACCGGTGAATAGGAAGCAAAGGCGCCAAATGGCTACGATGAGTGAGTTATATGAAGCCATTGAGCACTATTATCACACTATTTACTCATATGAGGGCAACCAGCGCGATGTCAAGAAAGCAGACAGGCACATGGATGGCTTCACCGATGCGTTGATTCGTGCGGTTCCTTCGCCCTTCGTTGTTGAACAAAAGCATCGCGCCACAATTCGCGGCGCATTTTTGAACAAGCGTTGGGATCTAGCATACGGCACGGGCGCCACTTTTAGCAATGCGATAGAACTCAAGAGTATTGTCATGTCAAAGATGGGCAAATGCTTTTCTAACCGCGTTGAAGAAGCCATCGGAGTTGCTACGGATCTTCGCCACGTTAACAAGGACATTAACCTCGGCTATCTCCTTGTAGTAGAGGATGACTTCGACGGCACCGACGTTGCTCGGGAAAAGAAGCTAACCAAGATTTCCAAATTTTGCGAATACCTTGAAAAAGATCTGAAACTCTACAACAACGTGTGTTGTATCGTTTTTAACTCAGATAAAAACTATTATTGTGCTTACTCAAGCTTTGAAGAATTTGTTTCAAAGTGGGCAAAGCACGAAAGGACATGAAGTGAACACAGCAACACAACAAACATTATTTTCATCCAAGACAGGCGAGTGGGCAACCCCACAGGACTTCTTTGATAAGCTGAACTGGCGCTTTGGTCCGTTCGATCTCGACCCATGCGCGACAATCCACAATACTAAGTGCGCCAACTTCTACACAGAAGCAGAGAATGGACTTGTCAAGGATTGGGGAGGGCACATTGTTTTTATCAATCCTCCATATGGTCGAGGGATCGACCAGTGGATCGCTAAGGCATATGCTGAATCCCAGAAGCAGCACACCCGTGTTGTCATGCTGATTCCGGCTCGTACTGATACACGGTATTGGCACGACTATGTGATGAAGGCGAAAGAGATTCATTTTGTGAAGGGCAGGCTCAAGTTTGGTGACGCCACCAACGCCGCCCCTTTCCCTTCGGCAGTCGTGGTGTTTGAGAATACAAATCGCGATGCTTGGGGCAACCCAAGCGCCTTTACCATGGAGAAGGCGTGAACCGTAAGCAGCGACGAGGCATGGCTGCAGCAGAGCGCAAGGGTGGTAGCCCCGATCTCGCAGAAAAGATGGAGTTTTATACTAAACTCCCAGAGGCATGCCTAATGTGCGAAGCCGAGTTCGACAAGCAGAATCGCGAGATGCTGGCATCGTGGAACATAGTAGTCAGGGAGCAGAAGAAGATCATTCGCCTGTATTGTCCTGACTGTTGGTCGGCAGCACAACGACTGGTTGAGAAGTATGAAAAGGGAGAACTATAATGAAAACCATGGTAAGCCTCAGCTACGATGATGTTTTGCTGGTACCTCAGTACTCTGATATCCGTAGCAGGAAAGAGATTGACATCGGCACCATGCTGGGTTCTTTTAGACTGGATTTACCAGTCATTTCGTCTCCCATGGATACGGTTACTGAAGCATTGATGGCTTCCCGCATGGGCTTAGCCGGCGGCTTGGGAGTTATCCACCGCTATTGTTCGATTGACAAACAAGCCAAGCTTATCAGGCAGCAGAAGCATGGAACTAAAGCAGCAGCCATCGGCGTCACCGGCGATTTCCACGACAGAGCAAGGTCAGTGGTAGCCATGGGCGCAGAAATCTTATGTATTGATGTTGCTCACGGTCACCACTCCTTGATGGAGGCAGCTATAAAGCAGCTAAAAGATACGTTTGGCGATACTGTACATATTATGGCGGGTAACGTGGCTACACTTGAGGGCTTTAACGCGCTAGCCGAGTGGGGTGCAAACTCCATCAGATGCAACATTGGTGGTGGCTCGATTTGTTCTACTAGAATTCAAACTGGTCATGGTGTGCCCGGGCTGCAGACCATCATGGACTGCGCTAAGACTGGCATGGACGCCGCGATCATTGCTGACGGAGGAATTCGTAACAGTGGTGACGCTGTTAAGGCACTGGCTGCAGGCGCCGATGCTGTGATGTTGGGCTCTATGCTAGCCGGCACCCGAGAATCATGTGGCACCGAGGTCGTACACATCGATGGCGTAGCACACAAGACTTATCGAGGCATGGCATCGGAAGAAGCACAGCAGGATTGGCGCGGCAGCGCATCGTCACTGGAGGGCGTGTCAGCTACCATTCCGATGAAAGGCTCAGTGGACGACGTGCTTGGCGAACTAGACAACGGAATCAGAAGCGGGCTTTCTTATTCAGGCGCCCGCACCCTTGCGGAACTTCAGGCACGGGCTAAGTTCACACGACAAACGGCTGCTGGTATATCTGAGTCGGGCACTCATATCCTAGGGCTAAGCAATGTCAGATGAATTTTATAACAAGCGAGTGGTTTTCAGAGAGAACGACAAGGTTCATGCTGATTTGCGCATCCGACTACACTATGATGGAATCAGTCAGTCAGATTTCTTTCGTGGCTGTATTGATGCTTATGTAAACCAGTCGCCAGAATTTATGCAGTTTTTGGGAACATTAAAGTCTGAGAAGAGCAAGCACAGCAAGCTGAAGAATGCAAAGTCTAAGAAGCTGAGCGCTCAAGGCAAGAAACTTACAGAGCATTTCGCTCTCGACTCAAATGAGATAGAAAACATATTCGACATGATCGAAGAGGAGCACAATGAGTTATGAATTAGGAAACATCGTGTTGTGGAATCGCAAGAGCAGCCCGGGCTATTATGGGATTATTGTGGAATCAGAACTACGGCGCACCAGCGCCCTACCTCCGTGGCGTTGGCATAAGGTGAAGTTTACGACACCCCTGCCTCCGGAGATAGAGGATGGGTGGTTCCGCTGTGACCATGTAACTGTGATAAAAGGATACGAAGAAATCTCCAAGATTCATGCTGCCATGATTGCGTCAGCAAATGTGATGGATGAGGCGAGATGAGGCGCTGCGCAAGAACGTGTCTCCAAAAAAATAAAAAATGCAAACAGAAAGAATGTCGATTATGGATAGATTATACAGGCGACCTGAACTGTACCTTAGTGGCAGTTTATAAACATGGTAACATGACTTTGGAAGAGGTCGGCAAAAGATTAAAGTACACGCCAGCCAGAATACAGCAGGTCGAGAAGCGTGCTTTAGAGAAGATCTCTCTCCGCGCTAAATACTTGAAAGACTTTTTATTTAATAGATGACGCCGTTTAACATTGAATAGACTATTTATTATCGAAGCCTTCATATAATATATTATTAGGAGATTATACGAGATGAGCAAAAAGAAGCTAATTTTAAAAGAGTCAGTTACTCGCAGGTTTATGCGGCTAGCTGAAATTGAATCAAAGTTTACCGATCAGTTTTTGACTGAGTTAGGTGAAGAAGAAATGGAACTAGGTGGTCCCGATCCCATGGCTGGAGAAGAAGAATTCCCCGGCGACGAAGGACCAGATGAAGAGATGCCCGAAGAAGAAATGGGCGAGACTGTTGAGGTCGATCCGACCGAGCTAGTTTCCGACATTGTAGCAGCACTGCAGAAGCAGGGCGCAGATGTCAGTATGGAAGGTGGTGAGGAAGAGGAAGAACTCGACGGCGAAGAAATGGCACCAGTCGCAGGTGATGAAGAACTTCCCCCAGAAGAGGAAGAGCCCCTTATGCAAGAGCTTGCAGATGCTGGCGTCTCTATCGCTGAAGACGAGGCAATGATTAATGAGGTAGCCCGCCGAGTTGCGAAGCGCCTTGTAGCGGCAAGTAAGTCCCGCAAGGGCTGAAATGCCAAAAACTAATAATATTATTTTGCTTTAACACTGCTGCCCTATAGTGTATGCTATAGGGTAGTGTTGTATTTAAAAATGGAGTTGCAATGGAGTATGCACTAGGCGGACTTATCGGGTATCTGGTAGGCTGTGCTATAACGAACCTAATGACCGTAGGTCGGATGGGTATGTTCGTCGAAAGAGTCGGACTACAATCATTAAAGTTGATGATATCAGCGACCGAAGACATAGAGTTCTTCAGAGCATTGAAGTATAAGAAGTTAGAAGATGCAGAAGATAAAGCTACCATTATCCGCCAAAAAAATATGGATGATTACGAATTTGGTCGGTGGAAAAAGGCAGCAATAGATAATTACTTAGCCAGCTTCCCGACCACATATAGGAAACAGTTCGTAAAGTTTTCTGATTGGGAGGGAGCGGTCAAGCATTTTGAAGAAAACAGAAGGAAGTTATAATGTTGATGTCGCCCAAAAAAGAAGCAGAGAAGAAAGAAGAAGAAGAAGAGGAGTCAGGCAATGACCTGACCGCAGAGCAGCTAGCCGCTGCCTTGGGCATGGAGCCCGATGAGGAGATGCGCGTCGTAGGTCTTTACGGAGACATCGATGAACGCAAGTCCCGCGAGACCCTAAGCGGCTTGCTGGTCCTCCACAACTCAGGCAAGTCTGGGGAAGAGGGACAGGAAGAATGGGAGCCAATGGAGTTTATCATCTCCACGTACGGCGGCAGCGCCGACGATATGTTCGCTCTCTACGATGTAATGCGTATGATCCAGAAGGATTGCGAGATCCACACATTCGGATTAGGAAAGGTGATGTCTGCTGGCGTTCTATTGCTAGCAGCCGGCTCCAAGGGCAAGCGCAAGATCGGTGCCAACTGCCGTGTAATGATCCATTCGGTCATCGGCGGAAACCATGGCTCGCTCCATAATCTAGAAAATGAAATGGACGAGATTAGAAACTCTCAAGAAAACTATGTCAATGCCCTCGTCCGAGAGACTAACCTAACCAAGCGAACTCTTAAGAGATTGTTGGAGAGAAAGGTCAATGTATATCTCTCAGCCACAGAAGCGGTTGAGTACGGTATCGCGGACATTATTGTTTGAGGTTTTGAATGGACAAGGTATTCTACAACAAGTCTTCGCAAGACTCCCTAGGCTGGGAGCCTTCGTGGTTTGGCTGTGACTACAATGATGATGATCTAGTTGCTGCTATTAAGAAATGGCAGAAAGATAACGGACTCACAGCGGATGGTCTGGTTGGACCAATGACCTTCCGGCGTGTCTGGACTGAGCGCGAAGCTGATATCTCTGACCATATTCCATACAGTTCTCCTTACTTAAGGGGAGATGATGGCTGTGATGATAAGAAATACATCGTTCATAATGGCAAGTTCTTGGAGATTGACTGGCAGAAGGTAGTACTCTGGGATGACCCGGATGGACTGGGAACAAAGAGAGGCACTTATTATAGTTATGCCGGCAAGCCAGATCGCGAGCCGACCATGTTCGTCAATCATTGGGATGTCTGTCTGTCTTCAGAGTCCTGTGCAAACGTATTAGCCCGTCGCGGCATTTCGGTACACTTCTGCATCGATAACGATGGCACGATCTATCAGCTATTAGATACGCAACACGGCGCATGGCACGCGGGCATCGGCAAGGTCAACCATAGGTCTGTCGGTGTCGAGATCAGCAATGCGTACTACCCTAAGTATCAAGCTTGGTATAAGAAGAATGGTTTTGGCGAGCGACCCATACAGGACGGCGCATGGGTTCACGGCAGCAAGCTCAAGCCTTTCACCGACTTTTATCCGGTACAGATTGAAGCACTGAAAGCGTTGTGGAAAGCTATCCACAAGGGCATCGGCATCCCGTTGGAGACACCGGAAGATGAGCACGGAACCAGTACAACAGTTGACAGCAAAGCTTCCCGAGGTACCTTCAAGGGATTCGTCAGCCACTATCACTTGACCAGCCGCAAGATTGATTGTGCAGGTTTAGACATTTGTAAGCTACTTGATGAAGCAAAAGAAGAAATCGGAGACTAATTAGAGCATGAGCAAGAAAGATTTAGACCTGCTAGTTGAGCAGTATTTCAATACAGCAAAGGCGCCAGCATTAAACTTAGAGATGTTGGTCGAGATGATCGAAGAGACTATCGGAGATTCATATCCCGATATCGCAGCGGCTTCAGATCCCGCAGGGTTTGATCAGAACATTAACCCTGAGATGATTGCCACTCATGTGCCAGTTGGCATGGAGGGCGACCGTGCAACAATCGAGCGCGTCGTCGCAGAGATCATGGGCGAACCTGACGTTGCGATGGTGGACTCCGTGATGCTTCACTTCTCAAACCCACAGGGTCTTGGGGACAAGGGAAGTCCGCAGATGGCTATGAATGAAGGTCGCCTAACTCCTGAACAATGGAGCGCGATTTATCGTCAGCTTCTGCTTGTGGGTGTAGACTCCGATATGATGGAGGCTATTCGTCTATTGGCAGACAGTGGCATGGACGGAGATGAGCTAAAGGCTTTGCTTAGTCAACAGACAATGCAGACCGCCCGAGGAATGGAGCGGATGAACGAAGAGCAGACTGCTGGTCAAAAGTTTGTGCTATCACTTCCCAAGTACACGCCCACCGAGGCATGGGGAAACCCAGAACACATGGATCGGGAACAGGTAAACAATATCTTTAAGGTTGTTCGCGGCGGCACTTCTATCGCAGGTCGAATCCAATACCTTAACGAATTCCTCGACCCAGCGAAGGCGAAGCGCAGGACCAGCCCCCGAGTTATCATCAACACAATGATTATTATCGAGAGCCTTAAAGCTGCAATGAACCACTTCAATGAGTCATCAGCCGGCTTCGTATTTGAAGCGTTCATGGCTGCGCTAACCGGCGGGCATCAGGAGGCTGGACGAGTCAAGGGCACACTGCCCATTGAAGACTTCGTTGCCTTCAGTCAGTATGGCGGCAAGAACATTCCAGTGAGCCTCAAGCTGCTGGGTAAGAGCACGGGTGTTAAAGGAAGCTTTACTAACCTTGTGGACTTTTTGTTCGTACGTGGCGAGCCTGCCATCAAATACCTTGTGGCATATAAAACAAAGGAAGAGTCCGGCGCTGTTGGCGCGCTAGAGATCTGGGAGTTCGACATTACGAGAGAGAACTTGCCAGAATTCATCGCTGGAGGCTCTAAGAAGACTCGCATGCTGCTGGGCGACGTTTCTCTCGATGAGCTTAACGCTGCCATCAAGTCAGGAGACAGGGCACAAATCGCGGCTATCATCACACAGGCTCCCGGCTACACTAAGCGAGGGATGCTCCACAAATCGATAGCTGATGCTGCTCGCGATGGTGACATCCCACCAGATGTTCCCGCAGAAGAAGAAGAGCCAATGGAATTGTCTGAATCATTAACCTTCTACCAGCGTGAAAAAATCCTTATGGAAGAAGAGCGCGTGTTGGCAGAGGGTCGAGCGGATGATCCTTCACAGTGGGAAGTGTCCTTCAAGATGATTCAAAATCTAGGCGGCACTATTAACCTGCAAGGTCATGGGAGTCTAGACTTCACAGCGTCAAGATTTGATGCCATCGCTGAGATCTATGCGAAGACCCTTGAGGGTCGCGTTGCAAACCTTCTTGACGGTGTACAGAACCTCACCACAAATATCGGTGAATACTTTTCATCACGCCAGCGCAGTACCGCGATTACTCACGGTCAAGAAGCGATGAGTGATGCAGAGGTGGTTAAGCAGTCGCTTGAAGAAGATATTTCTTCCGATAGTGAATAATAACATTTGACAACCCTGCTAAGTTGGGTTATAATATAGAATATAAACAAGAGGTGTGTATTGTCTAAAGAGTACAACAATGGTGTGGGCTTAAGCCAGAAGATTATGAATGGCGTAAACCTGCTGGCTGATTATACAGCAGCAACTTTGGGACCGAGAGGCAGGAATGTAATCCTACAGACCGCCGGCGGCACCCCCATCATCACCAAGGATGGCGTGACTGTAGCGAAACACGTAGAACTGGACGATCCGTTTGAGAATGTTGGAGCGCAGATCATTAAACAAGCGTCTTCACAAACAAATTCTTCAGCCGGCGATGGGACTACAACTGCAACTGTTCTTGCGCGTGAGATTCTAGAACAATCTCAGCGCTATCTTGCCTCAGGCATGTCGCCAATTGAGTTGAAGCGCGGTATGGACAAGGCAGTAGCTGCAGTAGTTATTAACCTTCAGGACATGGCTCAGCCGATTAAGAGCAAGGAAGATATTGCTCACGTCGCGACCATTTCTGCCAACAATGATCGCACGTTGGGCGAACTGGTGGCAACTGCAGTCGATAGCGTCGGCAAAGATGGGGCTGTGACTGTCGAAGAAGCGCGGAGCTTAGAGACAAGCTTGGATCTGATTGAAGGCTTCCGATTTGCTTCTGGATATGTAGCCACCGCTTTCATCACAGACTCTCGCCGCAGGCAAGTTCGATATGAAAATCCACTTATTATGGTAACCGATGCCAAGATTGAGCGAGTGGATGAGTTGTTGCCTGTGCTTGAGATCGCAGACCGCAGCAGCCGTCCATTGATTGTTGTTGCAGACGAAGTAGAGGGTCAGGCATTGGCTGCGTTGGTCATGAACGCTATTCGCCGTCAGGAAATGAACTCAGGAATCAAGGTTGCAGCAGTGAAGGCACCCCGCTATGGCGAGGATCGGCTAAACATCATGCAGGACTTGGCACTATCTGTAGGCGCGACCTTCATTACTATTTCCAAGGGCTTGTCTCCGGAGGGAGTAACCTTGGAGCACTTAGGCTCTTGCAAGACTATCGAGATTACCAAGGGCGGCACGACTGTTGCCGGCGGTGAAGGCGACTATGCCAAGATCGAGGAACAGATTGAGAACCTTAAGGCAGAACTATCGGTAACTGATTCCATTCACGAATGCGAGAAGCTGCAGGAGCGCATTACTAGGCTCGCTAGCGGCGTTGCTGTGATCCGAGTGGGCGCAGCCACCGAGATCGAGATGACTGAAAAGCGTTATCGGATCGAAGATGCGCTAGAGGCAGTAAGATCTGCGCAGCAAGAGGGCATTGTACCCGGCGGAGGCGTAGCGCTTATTCGCGCAGCAGCAGCATTGAAGATTGACGCTGACAACGAAGAGCAGCGCTGTGGGATTGAGATCATAAAGGCTGCAGTGCATGCCCCGCTTAGACAGATGGCAGTGAATGCAGGGGAAAGCCCTGATTTGATTTGTGATAAGATCCGTGCAGCTTCACCTGATGAGGGCTGGGATTTTCACACTGGCAAGCTGACAAAGATGGTAGAGTCTGGCGTGATTGACCCTGTGAAGGTCACCCGTTGTGCGTTGCAGAATGCAGCATCAGCAGCCGGCACTTTATTTACAACCAGTCACGCGGTAATCGAAACATCGGACTAATTAAAGTACTATGGCTCCAGATATTTCCGAAAATGTGATCACAATGCTTGAACTGAACCAGTCGATGGCGACTTTGAGTTCCAAGATCGATCTGCTTAGCAGCGGCATCGACGGGATCAAGTCCGACATCAGTGAAGCGGCTGATGACATTTCTATGATCAAAGAAGCCATGTACAACCCCGATCAGGGCTTGTATGCCCGCCATGCTCAGTTGGAGGCGCGGGTCCAACAGCTAGAGACTTGGAAGGCAGCAAACACCAAGATCACATGGTCAATCGTTAGCTTGACTATTGCGCTGGTGATGAATAGCATTTGGGGAATGATCGTTTCCGGCAGCTAACAACAGTATCTATTGGAGTATAGATGAGAGTTAACATTACTTATTCAGAAGAGTTGGAGAACATTCCCGACTTGATTACTGAATTTATGAGAGAGAGCGGCAAGTCTTTGCTTTTCCTGTCCAATCACGTAGCCAATATCGACGACGTTACAGTAAAGGATCAGTTGAAGGGCGAAGAAATTCTGGAACTTATTGATAAGACTCGCCAGAGCCTTGCACGCATCGACCAGCGGCTTGAGGATGCAGCCTCGCTGCTGTCAGGTTACAACAACGCTATTCAGGGAAAAATGAATGAAGACGAAACACCAGAAACCGGATAGCGAACAGTTCGCCCACGGCGATCTGGTCTATATTCCGCAGGATGTCCAGTTGTGGCACTGGGGCTCTGGGAACGTCTTGGTGACTGAGGCACCGACAACAGGAATCTTCTTGGAAGAAGCCGATGCGGGACTTAAACTTTTTATTAAAGGGCGCAGGATGTTGGTGAAGAAAGCCCACGTCTATCCCTACACACCGGAGGAGAAATGAAAGGAATTAAACTGGTGGAGTTGTATGAACAGCCCACCCAGAAGAGCGGAAAGTGGACGCTGCGCGAGGTTGTTGTCAACCCAGACTATGTAGTGTGCCTTAGACCAGACCACCGTGCGACATCTTTGCTCAAAGAAGGCATCCTGCCTGATGGCTTAGATGAGCGCCAAGAGTTCACCAAGATTCAAATGAATCGTGGACACGGAGGCTTGGACATTGTGGTTGTGGGCGGTATCGGCACCATCGAGACCAAACTTAGTATTCAGACGAAGGCTCTCCTGCAGGGATAACGATGTCTATTTTGTTTTATCATGTGTATGGCACGGGTCACGACCCCTACGCTATCGAAGCTGTAAAACAGCTAGACCGTTCTGGCTATGAGTATGCATTAACCTTTCTGGATAAAAGCCCAGAGATGCAGGTTTTTGTCGGCAAGAAATATCGTTGGCCAACTTTACCATTGGTTGTTAAATGCGATATAAATGGGGATGAAGAAGTCATTGGTGGCTTCAACGACTTGAAAGATCACCTAGGATTGGAAGATGAAGACTGTCATGAATGCAGCAAAAAAAGAAAAAAGTGATATCAGAGAATACATTGATAGGGTTGTAGTCTTTCTAGATATCGAATATGGGTTGCCTGTTGTTTTTGAACACGACGGCGAAACCGCACTATTTCACAGTAAGCGATCCATTATTCCCGGCGACTTTATTATAGTTGACAACCGTGTAACTCTCGAAAGACAGTTATATATGCTGCTGCATGAGACAGGGCATGTGCTTCTGCGCGAGTGCGAGGTGGAGCATGCTCGTCGCTATCCGGCTGCAGTCTTGAACAGCAAAAGAGCGACCCGAGCACACAAGATCGATACCCTCAGAGAAGAGGTGATGGCATGGGAGAAGGGCTTAGAGATAGCTTCAGACTTTCAGATTCCAATCGACGACAAGCTGTGGCACTCGATGGTTACGAGCGCACTATACAAGTATTTGAAATGGAGCAACAATGCCTAACATTAACTTTTTCTACGGCATTTGCTTTTTTATCGTTGGACACATCTGTGCATGGTTTCAGCTAAACTCTCAGTTTGCGTGGGAATGGTGGAAGGACAAGCCTTTGCTTGCTGTTGGCATCTACTCTATCCCTGTTGGGCTCAGTTTCTGGATGGCGACACGCTATATCTTTGAAGAGACTGGAGAGGCATGGTCGGGCAGATTCATGGGCTTCGCAGCATCGTATTTTGTGTTCCCAATATTAACCTACTTGCTTTTGAACGAAAGCATGTTCACAACCAAGACGATGATCTGCATCGGCTTGTCCTGCTGCATTATGGGTGTGCAGCTATTTTGGAGATAGTATGAGAGTAGATAAGCCTTGGGGCTATGAAGATCGTTGGGCAATCACCGACAACTATTTGGGAAAGATTCTGCACATCAATGCAGGGCATAGACTCTCCCTTCAGTATCATGTCGTAAAGGACGAGACTATATATGTCCTCAAGGGATCGCTGTTGCTAGAGATAGGACCGCACCACCAGCACGTCAAGACGGAGACTGGAATCAAGGTGGTACTAAATGAGGGAGACAGCCAGCACATCGGAAGCGGAATGATTCATCGTTATTGCGCCGACAAAGAAGACGTGACACTAATCGAGGTCAGCACTCCGGAGATTGATGATGTAGTGCGCTTGCAGGATGACTACAATCGGGGGAATGATTAACCTTGAGATGCCTCTACTTGTTCGATGTTGATGGGACATTGACACCACCAAAGCAAACAGCTTCCCCAGAATTTCGCAAAGATTTCTTGAAATGGATTGAAAACAAAGAGGTTTATTTAGTTTCTGGCGGTAGCTTCATACGCCTATGCGAGCAGCTAGGCGGTGATGTTATGGAGGGCATAGCTGGAGTCTTTGCATGTATGGGCAACGTGTATTACAAAAACAAACGCGATGAATCGCGAGCATGGTTCTTCGGGTATGAAAACAAATTTACCGCGCCAAAGAAGTTGTTTCCGACATTGGCAAAAATCGTCACGGATTCTAAGTACCCCGTCAAGACCGGTGAACATGCTTCTGAGCGAACTGGCATGATCAACTTCTCGATTGTAGGCGGTAAAGCGACCCAGAAGCAACGCAAAGCCTATACACAGTACGATGCCGAGCACAAGGAGAGAGAAGAGATTGTGGCTATGCTACAAGCCAAATATCCCAAGTTGGACTTCGTGATTGGTGGCGCAGTAAGCATCGATATTTTTGCCAAAGGGTGCGACAAGTCACAGGTGATTCGGGAACATTTTAAAGATTTGCCGAAAGATGTTACAATACATTTTGTAGGAGATAGAACAGAATTTCCCGGCAACGATTATGCAATCGCACAACTGGTAGAAAAGCGACCCAATGGACACGTTCACAGCGTCACCTCTTGGAAAGATACTGCTTTGCTGCTAAACCGCCTTTAACCCTTTAACAAACTATTTATAATGATGAGTTCACAAACAGCAACAGACAAATGGTTCGCCGCTCTTAAAGAGGCAGCCACTAAAGATCCGACCTACATTCAGCGCACGTATGAGGTCGAGGTGGATGTTCGTATTAGTAAGGAGAAGGGCGGTAACAAAGACCAGACGATTGATGACATGCGTGCAATCGAGCGCGTTACAACCGTTACAGATCCTGCCCGTGCCGGCGCTCAGAGCCGAGCCAGAGCAACCGACCAGTATTGGTTCAACCGATATATTATTAAGTTTGAGCTTAACTCTGAGTTGCGACCGACGTATTGGGTTAAAAGATACTTGGTAAAAGACATGGCGAAAATCAAGGGACTAAGCATTGTCCGGTGGGGTGTCCCAACCGAGACGACAACATGATTGGTTCGTTGGTAATGATCGGTCACAACATGCACGTCGTGGTGGATAAATTCTGGGTAGGTTTTACAGAACACAGGCATGACGACATGCAAAGGGAATACTATTATGAGATTTTTTCAATGGGGAACAGAAATGGCAAAAAGCGTCACACAATCAATGTCCGCGATTTTACGGAAAGTCTTGAGAGCGGGAACATCGAAATCCTCTCTCCATCGGACGAACCACGAATTAAGATACACTGTTGAGTTACTTAAAGTACACAACAAGAAGCTGTCTGATCAGCTAGATGCAGTAAAAGATGAAAATGTTTTATTGTGGAACCATATGGAAGAGATGAAAGAAGCAGAGAAAGCGATCATGAAGTCGATTACCGATGAATATGAAGCACAACTAATGAAGGGGTTGACTCCCGTGGGGGATGCATAGAATGAATGAAACAACAGACAATACTATTGCGATGGTGACCGTTGACGAGTTGGGTGAGATAGATGAAAGTCTCAAGCCCAAGCCGCCACCGAAACTAGCGCCAAGAGGTATCAGGACTTTTACAGTCTGCCGACAGAGCGACGAGACAGGAGTATCAGGCGAAGGCGTAGTCATCGAGGGCGTGGAGCTTGCGTCTGGTCACTGCATCATTCACTGGCTCTACCCACCACCCAGAGGCGGCATCGCTATCTTCGATTCGCTTGGCGACTTCTTAAAGGTTCATGTAGAGCCTCACCCATCTAACAAAACGATCATTACGTTTGAGGATGGAGAACAGAACACATATTAATTAAGGCAGGAACATGATGGAATACAAAACTATTTTAGAGAACTGGAAGAAGTTCACACAAAGCACAAAGCCCCTGACACTCATCGAGCGCCGTGAGATCATGAATGAGATCTCAAAGAATGCCGCTGAGAAGATCTATGATTGGATGCGGGACACTGACGGGCTTCCCTACGATTTCGATGAGATCTTCGGCGACAATATGCGCGTGGCTCTCCCCATGGACAGCCACGACACCCGTATGCTCAAGTCGATCCTGCGAGCAATCAAGGAAGAAGGCTGGCTACCTCCAATCTCTGACAGCGCCCGCGAGCGTCAGCGGAGCATTTACTCTTACGAAAAGGGTCAAGAAACCGGTCAGGTATACAATCCTGACGGCGGTGAGTGGGAGCCAACCAAAGAAGAGTGGAAGGCATGGGAAGCCTCAGATGCACCCGAGCGGGGGTTCCCCACAAAGAAGGCGAAGCAGAAGCGTCAGCGCCTTGCTGCTGAAGGCGGCGGCGAGTACGAGGTGGAGATTAACGTAGCCGACCTTGGACTTGAGCGCCGAGTCGAGCAAGTTATCCCGAAAGGTCCGAGAGCAGGCGAGAAGATTACTAAGGTTCAGAAGCAGGGAATCAATAAAGTCATCGGCGGTCTTGAGAAGAAGGGCAAGCTAGCTGCAGGCGCAGCAGAGTGGTGGACTAAGAACCAGACACATTACACAAAAGATCAGAACCATAAGAAAATCCAAACAGGACTGTCCGACGAAGGGCAAACGCACCACCGTGAGGACATGCACGTTATTCTGTCACGTCACCCTATCGACGTGCTGCGCATGAGCGACATTAGTAACATTCACTCATGCCACAGCGAGGGCAGCGACTACTTCAAGTGTGCTGTTGCGGAAGCAAAGGGTCACGGTCCTATCGCATACGCAGTCACAGAGGCAGAACTTAATAAACTTCTGAAACCCTCTGAGGAAAGAGAACGACCGATTGCGAAACTCGACAGGATGTATCAGGAGCTAGGACAAGCTGAGAGAATCACAGCTATCCGTCAGGACTACGACACCGAGACACCCGAGGGTGCGTTGATGTTGTTGTGGGTGTGGGCTAGGACCAACACCGGCACAAAGTGGTGGAACGGAATGGAGAAGAAGGTTGAGATGGCATCGAAGCCTGAGAAGTTTAAAGAAGTTATGCTGCTCGCTCAAGCCAAGGCTCTCAACATCAGCCCATTGTTGTTCAAGCAGTACGTTAAAAACTACGAGAAGTATGAAGCCCGTGGTCCCGGTAGCCACCCAGACTTATTCAAGCCGTGGGAAGGAATCACATCTGAAGAAGAATATAAAGCTGCACTTGAGAAGCACAGCAAAGAAGCCACCCGAGCGCCAGACCCGAGAGATATTGGCGACCTCGACGACGAAGAAATCTTCAGAGATCACGACCGCGATGTACCCGGCATCGGCGTAAAGGCTCGCGTCAGACTCAGGAAGTATGTCGATGACCCGAACAGCCTAACCTTCGCTGCGCCCGAGAGCAGGACATACGGCACCGCCGTTCCCGGCTTTGTCGGTGCGGTTAGAGAATATGTGTGGGAGAAACAGAAAGAGATGTTTGCTCAAGAGTTGGGTGACGTTGATCCCGAGTCTGGTAAGGGCGAGGCAACCACGTATTTCATCCCAGAGAAAAGCTACCTTACGCGACACGGCGGCAGCTACGGCGACACTCGCGATGGGGAAATCCTCAATATGTTTTTCGGGATTGAGGCTCGCGGAGGCGACCTCCCCGATCCCTACAACGATGGGATGGACGTTCATCATGACGCCGACGACGAGGAAGAAAGCGAAAATGAACAAATGAACGATGAGTACGAATCCGCAGCAGAAGATCTCAATGAAGCAGCCAACGACTTAGAGCATGCGTCCTTCTACGCGGACGTTTACTGGGAAGAAGCCGAGTACCCACCGCAGGTCCAAGCTAGCGGCGACCTCACTCTAACAATCCCGCTGGGCTGGGGTGATGATGGCGAAGGCAACGACGTTCACCCGACATACGATATTCCCCAATCATACAACGATGAGGGCTACCGGGACTTTGAAAACCTCTTGGACTTTGGCGAATACCCCGAGGAAACAGACTGGAATCATACGGAGGATGGTCTTGAGATCAATTACCGGTTCAACTGCGAGGACTGCACCACTCCAGACGATGCCGACTACTTCTTGGATCACATGCGAGATCTCGACGGCAAGTATGATCAGTTTTACGAGAAGGTCAGAAGGAAATTGGTTGAGGAAGGCTTCGCGAAACCTAGCGCATGGGACGACACACAGAACGAGATCGAAGACTTTGAAGACAGGCTCAAGAACTTTAATATTATCGGTGACGATGACGACGATCCGACAGGAGAGATCTGGTTTAACCTAGGTCATGGCGCCCACAACTCAGACTACGAGATGCCTTTGAATCTGACGTATCCTGCTAGCGAGATGTATTGGCTAGCGAAGCACCCAAACATATTTGGAGGCGCTAGAAATCCCCGGCATATTGAGCCGGCAGGCTTGATGGCGAAAGCTCTTTCGGGTAGGCGAGAGTCCGGCAGTTGGGTGTGGGTTGGTTCTGACACCAACTCATCCTACGCTAAGTTCTTTGCCGAGAGGCTGAAGAAACTAGAAGCTGCAGCGAACGGCTATGCAAAGACACAGATCGACCTCCCTTTCGGAGACAAATACGCATCGCCCAAATATGAAGGCATTAGTTTTGCCAAGGACGTACAGATCGCCTTAAGATTTGGAACTGCTGAGAGTGTGGCTAAACAATCCGCAAATCAACCCATCTTTTTCAGGCTCAAGATTGTGGCTATGAGCAAAGACTCCAAAGAGGAGCTAGAAGGCGCGTTTCACTTCGTTGAGTTTGTAGACAAACATGTTGACATGGTGATGCAAGCAGCCAAGGAAGTGACACAAGAGTTCGCCCTCACACCCAACCTTGAGATCGCACAGGAGTTAAAAAGGGAATACCTCGGCGCCGACTATGCGATGGAGTTGAGTAAAATGATCATGAAAGACTATGCTTATGACGCCATGGGTATTCAGCAGAGCCACCACCGTGCTATCGTAGAGTGGTGGTCTAATGGCGATGTGTACTCAAAGATGAATGAATTCGAGAAAGAGGTTTTGATCGAGAAGTACTTAAAGCCAATGAGTCAGGGGATGGGCGCATCGCGGTGGGAGGTAGGCGCCCATCTTCCTAATGGCTGGGGGCGAAATGTTGACGCATGGATGGCTGACGCCAACATCCCACACAGCTTGAGAAGAGGAGCAAACGGCGAGCACCTAAAAAGCCCAGAGATCACAAAGAAGTTTTTTGGAACAGAAGACGAGAGAGAGGCTAAGCGCAAAGAAGAGGACATAGAAATGTATGTCAAGCGACAAGAGCAGTCGATGGGGCGCCGCATGACCCCAGAAGAGATCGAGGCGATCAGAGACACCTACAAGGAGCCCGCGGGCACACTGAGAGGCACACTTGGAGAGCCCCGAGAAGCGGGAGCCCCCCGCATGACCGAGCGCGAAAAGGCTATCGAAGAATTGACGGCAGCATTTAATGGACGCGCACCTACCGAAGAAGAGATTGAGGATTTGCTGCGAAGGCGCGCCGAGCGCGCTTCGGCGGTGGACGAGCGAGTAGCATACTTAAAGAAAGCCTTGACAGAAGCTAAAATCCGTGCTAATATAAGAAAGGTACTAAGAGAAACGGAGTAACTTATGAAGAAGCATCTCGATACATGGAACCATTTTCTTAATGAGTCTAAGTTGCGGGTGTTCGACTTTGACGATACCCTAGCTGTGACCGATGCAGATGTTTTTGTAACACGCGCCGATGGCACAGGGTTTAAGTTATCGCCCAGCGAGTACGCAGTCTATGAGCCTGTCGCAGAATATAATCCGGCAACGGGAGAATACATCAACACGGAAGGCGAGGTCTTTGATTTTAGCGAGTTCGATAAGTTGATTAACCCTCGCCAGATTGAGCAAGTGGCACGTATCATGCAGAAGGTTGTGGACGCAGAGAAGCGCGACGGAGCAGGGCGTAAGATCGCCATCCTAACAGCCCGAGCGCCCGCAGCCGGCGAGGACATCATGGACTTTATCGAGAATGTATTGCAGATTGACTCCAGTATGTTCGACCTAGTTACGCTGGGCAGCAGTGACCCGCAGCACAAGAAGGCGTGGATTGAGGATCAGATTACTAACCTTGGCATGCTCGACATTTTGTTCTTCGATGACTCTCCAAAGAATATTGCAGCGGTTGATGAATTGAAGCGAGAGTATCCAGATGCCACAATCGTGACACGCCTTGTCAACTATGCTGACGACATGGAAGAGGGCAAAGACCCCGAGCTAGATCATGGCGAGTTTCAAACACGCATGCGCCGAGAGCATCCGAGGAACAAGTCTGATTTGATCAACAAGGGTAACAATAAAGACACAGGCGGCGGCAAAGGTCACAAGAGTGCAAAAATGAAGCGGAGTAAGTCATCCCCTCCCGGCGGTGTGTAGTGGGAAAAACCTCCAAGAATACATTGGGGAAAACTATCTTCATAAAAGAGATTTATCCCGAGAATATTAAAGATGTGTTGCTTGAAGGTGACTGCGAGACATTGAAGAGAAAGTACGGCGACAAGCCGTGTATGTACGAGGTGAGCTTTCCATGGAAAGATAACATCCATCATATGTGGTTTATTGACGAAATTTATGAAAGATATGGCGAAACACACGTCATTGTAAGACAAAAATCGGAATGAAGAATCTCTGAGAAACTACTTAGTGTACGTTAGCTAAACGAGAAATAACATGGGGAACTTAAAAAATGACAATAAATCTGTTGTATGTGGGTATTGCTATACTCGCGGTCATAATCGGCAGACATGCCCTCAACTCCGCGCCGATGTGGAGCGAGTGGAAGAAAAGCATGGATCCGAACATCATGTGGTGGTTGAATATAAGAGGAGCCGCGCCGCAGTATCAAAAAGTGCGAGTGCAAGAGCGAAGATGCCCCGAAGCTGCACGTACTGTCACACGCTTGGACACAATCGACGGACCTGTGCGACGTTAAAAATAGACCGTACGATAGCTACCGAAAAAAATGCCACATGGCGTAAAGATTATTATATGAACATTGACAGCCTAGGCTTAGGTATTGGTGCGATGTTGACGATGCAAGATCGCGCCCGCGCCCCTTCGTTGTGGATGGTGCTACGCCATGAATGGAAAGACATGAACTATATCAACGAGGGCGAGCGGGCAATACTATGCCAACAAATATCTAACGTGGGTCGCCGCATGCGGCTGTCCGTGTCTCCTACTCTTGCTGAACCATCATTAACCTTGACCGGATGGGAAGTTGCTTCGCCATCATATGATTTTAATGTTCCCCCGAAATGGTTTACCGGAGAGTTGGGTATTGACACGCTGTTCTACGGCAACGATAAAGAGTCGAGAACAATATGAATCTCTCAGCGGAAACTTTCCGGAAAAATTTCCCCTCTTGATTGAATAAATCTAAGCCCTGATACGTCTAAGACAGTAGACGCAACAAGGAGAACAGTGCCACGTTTCAGATTAAACCCAGAACAATTATTAAACATTCAAGTGAGAGCTTTCGCCAATTCAGTACCGGACTCGGTATTGGTCGGTAAGAAGGAGAACATAGTTAAGTTATCGGAGAACGAGATAGAGGCTGCAAAGCTGGCTGTTTGGTATATTCTAAAACGAGCGTGGGGTTATAGCACCGCAGTACAAAAGGCAAGTGGCTCTTTTGACGGGTGCAACCAATCAAACGTGAAGAGGGCAGTTGTTAATGTGTTCCCCCCCAACTATTTCAAAGCACTTGAGCGAAGCAAAACTTATGGCTTGTGCAGAAGGCTTGAAGATGACGATGACGAGGAGAAAGAGAATGAAGTATCGGTACATTCGCGAGGCGATTAGAAACTCGGTGCCTCCGCTGACAGATAAAGAGGCTAAAGAACTTGTGGATTCAATAATGAGAAAGGTCCGAAAGTGTAGTCGGCAAGCCTAGTTACTATGTGCAACTCACACAACCAAAGGTACATCGCGGCGATTTTGTTCGTTGGGTTATAAGCTATGCCGTCTTTTCGGCAGACGATGAAGGCGGCGTTTGGCCAGCCAATCCCGTGTATTGCTACGGTCTTATTGTCGATGTGGCTAATGACGATTCGCCAACAGTCGTGGTTTATATTCCACGCTCATGCGAGTATCATATGTTAGACACATCCAAGTACGCATTTGAAGTGCTGTCAAGCGCCGGGAAATAAGTGAAAAAGCAGTTGCAAATTGGCGATCTTGTGTGGTATAATGTAGGTGGTAGAGGGCATGAAACTGTTGGTCTGGTGATTGACAAGCGCAGCTATTTGTGGCGCGCCAAGTCGCCATGGGACGACAAGAACAGACGATATGAAGAATGTGTACGAATCAAGTGGATGCGAAAAGGAAAGTTTGCGCCGAAGCATATTGCCGTGCCGATGTACGACAGCGAGTACACGCTTGAGTGGACTGGAGATCCACCTGACGCAGTTACGGTTCAAGAAATGTTAAAGTATACCGAGGCGCACGGCGCTATCTTTGATAAAGACTGGTACGAGGCTCGGTTTTTCAAAATTATGGGCAAAGCACAGGACAGAGAATGAGCAAGATAACAAAAGTATGGCTCAAGAACACGCAGATGGCTGGTACGTTCCGAGGTACGCATCCACTATTTTATGAGACAAACCTAGAAACAGTAGAGAATGTCATACGGCACTGGTACGCTGGCGACATTGTTCTACCGGATAAAAGGGAAAGGATCCGCACCACGGGTTCCATTCACCTTGACAACAGAATAAGAGATACAAAACTAACCTTTCTCAAATCTAACGACTTTGAGATAGGCATGAACTTTGGTGGCACCCGAATCGCATGCGATCTAACTGTGGGCTGGTTACACAAGAACAGCTTTGCAAAAAGCCTTTCGGAAATGGAGGAAGCCTTGAATCATGTTGCGATGGTTAAGGAGCTATATCCCGACATTAACCTTTGGCCACCCGAAGTTTGGTACTTATTCCCGCAAACGACAAATTTCAACGAACTAATCATCCCATTCTAGCCCTTATTCGCGTGCTTTCTTCTATATATTATATGGGCGTAAACGCTATAAGGAGAGAGTATGGCGAACATTTTTTTCAGTGGAGAGAAGGCTTCTAAAGCAGAAGCCAAAGCAGCTTTAGAGAAACATATCAATAGGGTCTATGATCAACCGTTTCACATCAGGTTTGTTTCGGACGATGGGGGCAACCTCTTGGAACTGATCATCGAAAGAGAGAATGTCCGTGAGCAAATCGAGGAGGGCATATGGGATCTCATAGATACTGGACCGATGTGGATGGGGTGGCGCAGGGTTACCCTCAAAGTGCCACCCGGCTATATTGATGCCATCATCCTCGCAGTTAAGCGTGATGATTATTAACCTCCGACGACAAAGAGCCTCCGGAAAAAGTTGATTTTTCTTTGCTTTTCATTGAATAAAATGAAAGCCCCATACGTCTAATATAGTGAACAACAAAGAAAGGAGAGTTACATGCAGCTTAACAAGAGAAGTCCAGAAGAAATTGAATATGCCTTTGACACCTTCGTAAAGGGCGTTCAGGTCATGGTCAATGAGCATTTCGCCAAAAACTATGCGATGCTGACACCGCCCGAGATAGCCGTCCACCCCGGTCGGACTTATTGGAAGGTTGTCAAGCAAGATCCGGTAGAGCATGGCGGTGGTCGTCAGTGCTCTGTGTATGGGTTTGTTCGCAAGTCCGATGGTGCAATCTTTAAGGCTGCAACCTATAAAGCCCCTTATACAAAGGGCAACTCCGCTATTCGTGGATACGTCAACGACGGCGCGAATGGTCTAAAGTCTGTAACCCCATATGGCGTTGTGTACGCACGGTGAATAACATGGAAGAAATCGAAACTAATCTTACTCCCTTTGAAGCTGCGATTGTGCGAGCCGCTGAGTTCGGTGATAATGTCACTCAACACTCTGTATGGGCGATGGCGGTCGAAAAGCTCGCTGCCATTGATGATCCTGACTCGCCAGAGGGCATGGCAGAGCGCTTCCAAATCGAGAATCTGTTCTCGGCAATCGTGAGTGTTCCCGGTTGCATCATCGCGGAGGCTTAGTGCAGAGAGCATACCAGAAAGGAGATCTGATCCACGTACAGCATGTGGACAAAGAAATGTTTATACCATGCCCCAATGGGCAGGCAGTTGTGCTGAAGGCATCTCACTGGCACTGTATTAACCTTTTCTCGACTGGCGGAAGCCTACCAGACGGTTGTAGTCCGTACTATCAAATACTCAAGGTCTTGTCGCAAGGCAGGTCTTATTACAATGTGCATTCGCATAATGTGAAGTTACTAAGCGGCTATGAAGAAGCACAAAGCTAATATTAATAACCTTTCAACTGAACCGCGATTCAGTGCTGGCGACATGGTGGCATTTACCCACTATGCCTCATCGAACCCGCAGGAATACGAAGAAAAAGAGTCGCACGGTATCATTGTTGAGGTGGGACTTTCGATTGCAAAGGTTCGTCCGTTGACTGATTTTAGCAACATCGTTCTTTGCAACGTTGCGGATTGTCGGCTAGCCACGGTAGAGAAAAGCTGATGAAAAAGTTTAAGGTTGGAGATTTGGTGCGTATCAAGGATGGTACGCATGATGAGAAGTTGCCCGATAGTCGTATGGGCTTAATCATTGAAGAAGTAAAAGATCAAATGGGTCCACGGCGCGACCCACACATAAAGTTTACATCCATCTATAAGCTGTGGATGACAAACGGACAAACACTTAATTTCCATGAAATGTTCTTGGAAAAGGCAGAGAAGAATGAGCACAAAGAGAAATAGTTTGATAGTATGCGCCGATGGCTTCAGCATGAGTGTGCAAGCCCATGAGGGATCATACTGCACGCCCCGCGTGAACAACGCAGACTTTTACACAGAAGCAGAGGTCGGGTTCCCGAGCGAGCGTGAGCCGATGCTAATGGAGTACTGTGAGTCGCCGAACAAGCCGACCGATACTGTGTATGGCTGGGTTCCGCGTCAAGTCATCATTAACGTTATCGCGAAGCATGGCGGCATGGTGGAGGGCGGCTTGCCCGCAGGTTTTCCCCTGTTGATGGTGAATAAGTCATGATCGGCACATTAGTCAAATATGTTGGACCCTCAAAGGGTTACGTTTATAAAGATTTTATCGGAGCAGTTGGTCTGGTTGTTCAGTATACTGCATGCGGCTCTGATGGCGATCAGCATGCCCGAATTCGCTGGATTGCACCGGTGAAATTCGCCGGTCGAACTACGCCATGGTCAGACTTTGGGTTCAAACATTTGGAGGTTATCAGTGAAACACAAGACAAAATATAAGGCAGGGCGAGTATATAACTGGCTGGATCAAGGTCCAGTACTGTTGCTAGCGCAGTGTGAGATTCCAGATCCTATCAGGACTGGAGAGGAATTTAAGATGTATAGCCTGTGTCCCGAGGCGTGGCCATCCGAGATAGGATGGACAATCAGCATGCTGCAAACTGGTGAAGTGCTCGATGTACACGAAGAAACATTAAACTTAGGAGCTACAAGTGAGCTACCATGATCAGCCGCCGCATTATTTGTCTAGCAGGGAAAACTGGCAGCTTGAAGCTAATCAAGTTGGCACCGCTGGCGAAGAAACTTTCGCATTTGCGTTGGCAAAGCATTTGCCAAGTCATTACACGGTCCACCACCAGCCGCCAAAGCTGGTGATCTATACCGAGGGCAGGGGGATCAAGCTGGATTCCAAGGTCACCAATACAAAGACAGGCAAGTGCCTTTTCATTGAGAACAAAGCAGGGAACAATGGAGGCAACGCCCATGAGCGTGTGTATAAATTCTTGTCTGAGCCACTGCAACGCAAGGTGAGAGAAGAACACAACACAGTGGACAGCCCTTTCTTTCTAGTGTTTTCAGGTAAAACGTTCCAAGGTCAGAAGTATCAAGATGAGATCAACCTATTGCTTTGTGAGTCAAACTATGCTATAATGGAACCTAAGCATGCGAACATTAGTGAGGTCGCTGCAAGAATCATGGAGATTGTATGAAGCCATTGTTTATGTGGGCGGGTGGTAAGACTCGCATGATTAAAAAGTATACCGAACATCTACCAGATACGTTTGACCTGTATGTTGAACCGTTCGTCGGTGCAGGCGCTATGTTTGTGTGGGCATACCAGAAGAACCCAAAGGCTAAGTTTGTACTGAATGATTACAATGAGTCAATCATGCAGATTTATACTGCTGTCAAGCATGATGTTGAGTTGTTCATCGACAGGCTAGACCATCTTTCGGATCGCTATCTGCCATTGGACAAACCCGAGCGCAAAGAGCTTTATTATGCTTTACGACACGAACATGCCTACGATTATGAGAAGTGGACGGAGACTGACGAGGCTGCAACATTATACTTTCTGATGAAAACAGGATTCAATGGTATCTGGCAGATCAACCAGAATACGAATGGTCGGTTTGGTACTCCGAGCGGGCTGTTGAACCAGAAAGACAAGGTTTATGACCGTGATAATGTGATGGAGTGGCACCATGCACTGCAACGATGCACGCTGCTGTCCGGTGACTTTGGGCGTGTGTTGGCAAAGACGCGCCATGAACTGACCCATCAAAATGCCTTTGTGTTTCTCGACCCTCCCTATCGCGGCTCATTCACTCAGTATGGTGTGAACTTTGATGACAGCATGCAACAGCGAGTGATTGGATTCCTCAATGATTCTAAGGAGTTGGGTGCATACGCCATCATGTCTAACCGTGATGTGGGCGATGGGTTCTTTGAGGACCGGACAGGCGACAACAAGATAGTGTATTTTGACGTGACCTATACGGCAGGACGCAGAAAGAAGCATGACGATGGAACCTTCACCGCAAAGAAAGCGAGAGAGATTCTGATGATTGGAAACATTAACCTTGGATGACAAAATGAAAACGCTTGACTTGCATGGCGTAAAACATGAGAACGTAGAAACACAAGTGATAGCCTTTGCTCATAGAACCGAAGCCCCATTCAAAATCATTACTGGAAACTCTCAGAGAATGAAGGATTTGGTGAGACAGGTTCTATCTAGATTTGATTTAGATGCTTATGAGGAGTCGGATCGCAATCGCGGCGCGCTTATCGTTGTGGACCCGCCCAAGAAGTTTACGCACATTCGCGATCTTTTTTAGACTTTCTTTGCTTTTCATTGAATAAAATGAAGGGCTAGCACGTCTAATATAGTGAGCAACAAAGAGAGGTTCAAGCATGAAAGTCAAGTCAGCAATCAAGAAGATCGAGAAGTACCTAGGTGTCGTAGTCCAGTATGACGGAAGCCGATTCTGGTGGGGATACGAAAACGAGATCGGATCGTTCCTTGCGAACGGTCACTCCGGTGACAGAGCCTCTGCGATGGAACACGATGCATGCAACTGGCATCGCCGTCGCTCTAACGATCACTCTGATATGCAGAGCGATTACTTTGCTGGTTCGTTCCGCAGTAACCTGACACAACTGCTTCACTCGATGAAGGCACCACCTTGCAAGTTCAGCGTGGGTCAACTGGTTCGTGGCAAGCAGAACAAGCGTGCTATGCGTTGGGGCTTTGCTGGTGTGACTGGCTTGGTTGTCAAGGAACGCAGTGATGTTTGTGACATTAGTTGGCTTGGCGTTCAGAACATCGGCAGCGTCGGCTTGAGCACCCGTGACTTGGAGTTGGTATCGTGAAAGTCGGTGATTTAGTAAAAGCGCCGACTCTTATGGATCATGATGGATCTGTTGGCTTGGTGATCGGCTTCACCTCACCTGTGTCCGATTCACCTTCCACCGCTGCCAAAGTTTTGTTTGCTAGCGGTTCAAGGTATGTGTTCCCGCACTTGCTGGAGGTAATCAATGCAAGTCGGTGATTTGGTATTAGTAAACTTTCCAACGGGCTACGAGAAATCTGTTGTGGGCATTTACGTCCGTGATGATACTTACGCTACCGATCTGGATTCGGAAGGCTGGACGGTTATCACTCGCGGATATGTGTTGTGGGATGGGGCAGAGTATTCAACCCCGCTGGATCAACTGGAGATAATCAATGAAAGTCGGTGATCTGGTGAGAGTAAAGAGGAAGCTGGGACAATATGCCGTAGGCATAATCGTGGGAACTTACGATTTTGAGGGCGGTTCTTATTATTGGAGAATCCTGCTGGGCATTGGACGCGAACAACTTGCTGACCCAGATGATGTGGAGGTGATCAGTGCAAGTAGGTGATCTGGTATCGTATGCGTTTCAGGCAGCGCGGGAGCGCAAAGGTCTATCCATTGATGTTGGTCTGGTTGTCGAAACTGGAAAGTACACAGGCAACACCGACGTTAAAGTTTTGTGGATGGGATCGGGCGCTCCAGCGCCCTACCCGATTACGCAGAAAAGTACACACTTGAGGGTGATCAATGAAAGTCGGTGATTTAGTAAGACAAGGTAACAGAGTAATAAATCTGCACAAGGGCGGCAAGCCCATGCCTCCGTCTAGAGTGATGGGAATGGTTGTAGCGATTCGTGATTTGCCAGAGGAAATGAAGGTCAGTCGTAACGGCAACTGGTCAAAACTACTCGGAGGCGGCACGGTTGATGTGCTTTGGTTCAATGGCAGGTTGATAAGAAACTTTGCCATGAACAGCTTGGAGATCGTAAGTGCGCAGAAAGATCAACTTTCTTTAAGAAAGATTGAATAAAACATGAAGGCTGTACGTCTAATATATGAGCAACAAAGAGAGAGGTTTGCATGGGTTATCGTTCTGAAGTAGTTTTGGCAGTCAGCAAAGAGGTACTGCCCCAGTTTCTAGTCACTCTGGCTAAGAGTCCCGAGACTCGCGCCATGTGTTATCAGCACGCTGATCGTCGCGTAGATGATTATGATGGTGAAGGCGGCGTGCTGTTCCACTGGTACGGTGCGAAGTGGTATGAAGGCTATGAAGAAGTGGAAGCGGTTCAAGATTTTATGGACTGGTGCGACGATGAGGATGAGGACGAAGGTTATCGCTTCATTCGTCTTGGCGAGGGGTTGGATGATCCCGCCGATATCCGAGGGCGTGGCTTTGAGGCTCTGCACGTTCAGCGTTCGGTGACATACTAATGAAAGTCGGCAGTTTGGTACGTGAGACTATGGATGGTAACATCGGTGTCATCTTGGCGTGGGAAAGTGACGGCTGGCTCGTCAGCTTCCCGCAGCATGGCATGGTTTTCCACATGCTGCCGAAACTCTTGGAGGTGCTTAGTGCAAGTCGGTGATTTGATTCGGATGAATAGTCTAGCTTGCCGTGTGTATGGCTTTCGCTCTAACATCGGTTTGATTATTGCCGCGATCCCTAGTGGTGCTGGCTATCCACCTGATTATGAGATTATTATTGATGGTCGAAAGACATTGGTTGGCTATGCTATCAAAGACAGCGCGAAGGTGATCAATGCAAGTCGGTGATTTGGTGAGAGTAATATGAAAGTTGGTGCCAGAGTTCGTGATGCTTTGTTCTACCCTGATAGTGGTATCAACAGAGGTACAGGAACAATTATAGAAATCGAAGAGATGGAGGGACCACCTAGAGGTGTTTACTCCGTCATAGTAAAGTGGGATAAACCTATCCCAGAAGGAAACCCAATGGGGTTGACAGAAGACACAAGTGATGATTATCTTGATGATCTAATTCTATTGAAGAACGAAGAATGAATAAAGATACAAAAGGTAACCACATAGAGCCAAATGAGGATAGTTTGGCACAGGACGGACAAAAAGAATGAAAGTCGGTGACTTGGTAACAATGGACACAGGCATGAATGGCATGATCGTGTTCAGTGGTGTCGGTGTCGTTGTCGATGTGGTCACTCGGATAGATCGGTGGCGTCCTAGGGTTGGAGTCGTTTGGAATGATGGCGGCGGCATTGATTACGAACCCGTGAAGTGGTTGGAGGTTATCAGTGAAAGTAGGTGACTTAGTAAAGATCGCGCCACACTGCAAGAACAAACATCGTATGGCTATCGTGGTTCGCACCGAGGAGTGGGAGCGAGAGGGTGTCTGGATCAGGTATGTGGATGGGCTTCCGGCTACGGAATATAAGAGCGAGGGCTATGCCATGATTAGTAACCTTGTCATGTTGAGCGAAGGAGTAAAATGAAGCCGATATTATTAACCATTGGAATGATGGTCACGGTATTTATGGTGGCACTTATCACCACATTGGCGCTGACATAAAAAAAGATCAACTTTCTTTGCTTTTCATTGAATAAAATGAAGGCGCCATACGTCTAATAGATGTACCAAAGAAAAGAGAGAGGTTCACATGGAAATCGTTATTGTACTTGGAATGTTCGTAGTCGCTGGATGCGCTGGCATCATCGGATTCGTGAACGCATGAAAGTAGGTGATTTGGTTGAGGACAGGTATCACAAGCGAGTTGATATTGTTGTCGAGATTTGGGGCAGCAAAGGCACGGGCAGGTTTATTAAGCTGTCCAACGGCGATAAGATCTCCTATGAATATGCGAGGCTCATAAATGCAAGTCGGTGATCTGATGTACTGTACGTTTGGCTCAGAGCCAGTGTTGTGTACTGTTGTTTCAAGAGAGCATTACGATTATTGGAACATTCTAATGCACGGTCGGGTGTCCACAATGCACTCACTATATTTGGAGGCAGTATGCAAGTCGGTGATGTAGTGAGAAACAGGAACGCACACCCATCGACGAACTACTCGCGTGGCGTGTTCTTGGGTATGGTCTGGTTCCGTGACCAACGCGACCGATGGAAAGACGGCGGCATGGTAGAAGAAGAGTACTATATATGCGCCAAAGTGTTGTGGTACGGTGAGTCGAAGCCGCGAACGATTCAGACAAATTTGATTTATGTAGAGGAGAGTGAATAATGTTGAGTGAATGGCAAATTGTATTGTTGGATAATGGACTGTGGCTTGTGCCGCTTATGTGCATTGTCGCGCTGGCAGTTTTCCCGTGGAAGCACTGGAACTCACTATTTATAGAGGATGAACAACCCAAACATTAACGTTGGCGATCTTGTGATTTGGATTCAGACCGAGCCTCATGTGTTGGGGCTGGTCATGTCCCTGTTTGAGCCCGGATTTTATAGCTACTCCGGCATCGAGGTGCTGTGGTTTGGCTCATACGGGCAGAACTTGGTTTCACCTTGCCGCACTATGGATGTGAAGGTTCTTTCATCCGCTCAGCCCAAAAAAAGTTGATCTTTTTTCCCTTTTCATTGAATAAAATGAAAGCCTCATACGTCTAATAAGTAAGCAACAAAGAGAGGGAAACTATGACTATTGCTACTTTTATGATTATTTCAACGACCATCGGTCTACTTGGTCTTGTCGCGGAGCTATCAGCATGAAGGTCGGTGATTTAGTAAGACACAAAGGTATATTGGGCATTGTTACTGCGCCTTGCATAAAGCGATGGGCTAAATCTGGTGATGTGTGGGTGCTGTGGAACAACAGGAGCAAGCCCATTGTGGAGTGTAGCGGCTTTATGGAGTTGGTAAATGAAAGTAGGTGATTTAATCTGCACAAGTCGCGCCATGATTGGCGTTCCCAAGGGCTCGATGGCTCTGATCATTAAGGTTGAAGAAACCTCGCCAGACCTGATCGACGAGGATTGCCCCGCCAACGGGCAGTTCTCCATTCACACCGTTAAATTCATCGGTCGCACATCTGGTAGAGCAACCCGCAGGATGCTGGCGCATGATTTGGAGGTCGTAAGTGGCTGATTTTATTAAACTAAAGTGGAACGACAAAGCGTGCAGCCGCACGAAGAACCGTATCCGCGAGCATGGACCGCTGTTCCGCGTCTGTGATGCTCGCAACTCCGTGCTTTGCATGGGTCATCGCCCTGCGTTGAGGCTGGAAGCGCAAACGCGCCGCGCTAGCAACGGCAAAGGTGGGCGTGAAAGCTGGCAAGGCTGGTTGCCCCTTGAAGAAATCGAGGTTGAACCTGCCTTTTCAGGGGAGCTTGCAGGTCGGACATTTTCTGTCCGGTAATATTATTAACCTGTGGTATAATCGAAGAGTCAGTAGGGGATCGGGTTGAGAGAGATCGAAAAAAAGATCACTTTTCTTTCAAAAAGATTGAATAAAACCAGCCCCCGACACGTCTAATAGATGTACCAAGCAAAGAGAGAGGTAAACTAAATGGGAAATTACAACGGAACAATCAGATGCGGCTACTGCTACAACGAAGGACACAACTCGCGCACATGCCCGGTCAAGCTGGAGCGTGCGCAGAAGCGCCTTGAAAGCGCTAAGCAAGAAGGCGCGCATGTCGAATACTATGCAAGGCAGGTTGCTAGGATGACGGGTGTGAACCCTGAGACTGGCGCGAAACGTACACGCCGGAATGAATCGTGGGGTCGCAAGTGTTCCTACTGCAAGGAATCCGGTCACAACCGCCGCAAGTGTACTACACTTGCTAGCGATATTACAACTTACGCGGTGCTAACCGCTGAGACTCGCGCTGCTGCACGGTCTATGATGATTGAGCAAGGCATCGGCATCGGCGCGATGGTTGAAAGAACATCATACGGCGATAAGTCTATGTATCTGGTTGAATCTATCGAGTGCCGATTCGTTCACCCGAAAGATAAGTGCGTGAAGGCGAGACTGCGACCATTGAACCCGGCGCAGCGTCCGACTAGCATGCAGATCGATGAGCAGGATGAGTCTACATATAATGGCTATTCGGTTGTGGCTCCGGTGACTGTTGACCAGATCAATCAAAGTCTGCCCGGTGATTGGGAGGAACAGAGTCTTGACCTGAAGGCTTCCGAATTGAGCCACAGCCCCTTTAAGAAGGGCGAGTCGAGAGACTACTACTACTGGAGAGATATTGACGCTGCATCGGGCGAGTAATCGCCCCATTCCCGGCTTTGAACCTAGTTATTAAGGATATTTGAAGAAAAGTGAAAAAAAGATCACTTTTCATTGAATAAAACCGAAGCCCAGCCGTCTAATATATGTACCAAAGAGAGAGAGAACTATGAACTTTGACCTAAACAAGCACACTGCCCGCCTTCTGATGGATGAGCCCTTCTTTGCCGCGCTTTCGCGCCGGATTGACAAGCGTTCGTCCACTGCACTCCCTACTGCTGGCGTCAAGGTTGACAAGGATACTGGTCACTTTGTCATGCTCTACAACCCTGAGTTTTTTGAGACTCTGACTGACAAGGAAAAGCTGGGTGTCCTCAAGCATGAGTTTTACCACCTTGTTTTTGAGCATGTGACCGGTCGCCTTCCCGAAGGTGGCATGTCTAAGCTGTGGAACATCGCCACCGACCTTGCCATCAACTCGCACCTTATTGGCGAGTTGCCCGATATGTGCTGTATGCCCGGTCAAGGTCCGTTCGCTGATCTGCCCCTTGGCAAGTCTGCCGAGTGGTACTACAACACCTTGAAGAAGGAAGAAAACAAAGAGGAGCAGGAATCTGAGGAAGGCGACGGTGGCGAAGGCGGCGAGGGTGACGGCGACGGCTCTGGCGATGGTCAAGGCAACGGTGGACGTGGAAACATGGACAGCTTTGATGATCACTCCGGTTGGGGCGAGGGTCAGAGTGACAACACCCTGAACGAGATCGCCAAAGAGCGACTGAAGAACGCCGTGAAGAACGCTGCCGAGGAAGCCAGCCGCGCAAACTCTTGGGGTTCGGTGTCTCGCCAAACTCGCCAAGAGATCATGGAGCGTATCACTCCAAAGGTCGATTGGAAGAAAGTACTCCGTTACTTTGTCAAGACTACTCAGCGCGCTAACCGGTCATCGACCGTCAAGCGTCTGAACAAGCGTTACCGCTACATTCACCCCGGCAAGAAGGTCAACCGTATTGCCCGCATCGGCATCTATATTGATCAGTCCGGTTCTGTGGATGATGGCATGCTTGCTGCGTTCTTCACCGAGTTGGAGAAGCTAGCGCAGCTTGCCGAGTTTACCGTGGTTCCATTCGATACCGACGTTGCCGAGGATAAGGTTTTCGTCTGGAAGAAGGGCGAGCGTCGTAAGTGGGAGCGTGTGATGTGCGGAGGTACAGATTTCAACCCGCCAACCGACCACTGCAACAAGAATGGCTATGATGGCATGATCGTCCTCACGGACCTGATGGCTCCGAAGCCTAAGAACTGCAACGCGCAGCGCATGTGGATGACCACTGCTTATTACGCGAAGCGTCCATATTTTCAAACCAACGAACGTATCATCGCCATTGATGACTAAGGGAAGCATGAATATTAACCTTTCAAAGATTGAGATCTCCAAGGTCTTGAGCCTACTCCACCCACAGCGAGATCGCGAGATCCTTAACAAACTGAACAATGCGCTAGACCGACTGGAAGCATCCGAAGCCAAGGCTGAGCGAATGATGAAGGGTACAGCTAGCCCAACGATTGAAACCGAGTGCGGCAACGACCCGGTAAACTGGTAAGACAATGAATAACTTTGACCTAACTACCCATGAGCGAATTGTGCTAGACACCATCCGACCCGAATGGACTTGTTTGCCGGATCTCACCGAGCATACCCGTGAAGCTGTGGACTACCTTGTGCTATCAGGGCTAGTCGAGCGTCACTGTGCAGGTGAGCCGGATGCTTTCGGACCCGGAGGCTGGCTCGATGAATGGCGATTGACCGAGGCTGCACTGTCGATTATTAACCTTCTAGAACTCCGTGAGCGCGGTCATCTGCTGGATCGACCGGGCTGAGCATGAGAAAAAAGATCAACTTTCTTTAAGAAAGATTGAATAAAACCAGCGCCCCATACGTCTAATAGATGTACCAAAGAGAGAGAACGGCATGAAAACCGACTTTATTTCAGAAAAGATCAAAAAAGATTGAATAAAACTGGTTCCGAATACGTCTAACTAATGTAGTTAGTTAGAGAGAACAACCGGGCAGGGATGCCCACCCAAAAAGAGAGAGAGAAAAATGCCTGTAGATTTTAAGACCTTCCAAAGCGTCGTTCCCCACGTCACCCGCGTCCGTAAGCCTGTGCTTCTGCGCGGTCGTCACGGTGTCGGCAAGTCACAAGTGGTTTACCAATTTGCCGGTGCTGCCGGTCTGCCTGTTGTGGAGCGTCGTGCTTCTCAGATGACAGAAGGTGACCTTCTCGGTATGCCTTCCGCAGAACTCGCGGAGGTCAACGGTGTTGGCTGTTCGCAGTTTCGCCCGTTTAGCTGGCTGATTCAAGCATGCACCGAGCCTGTTGTCCTGTTCTTGGACGAGGTTGATCGTGCGACGATGGAGGTCCGTCAAGGGATCTTTGAGCTTACCGATAGCCGCAAGATTGCGGGCTGGACCTTGCACCCGGAGACTCTGATCTTCGCTGCTGTCAACGGTGGAGAGCATGGCGCTCAATACCAAGTTGGCGAAATGGACCCGGCTGAGCTTGACCGCTGGACCGTGTTCGATGTCGAGCCTACTACTGAAGATTGGCTTGCTTGGGGCAAGGACAATGTTGATGGTCTGGTTTGGGACTTTATTAACACCAACCGTAACCACCTTGAGCATCAAGGCGAGTTTGAGCCAAACAAGGTTTACCCTTCTCGTCGCTCATGGGATCGTCTCAGCGAGTGCCTGTCTAGTGCGGGTCTGCTTGCCGAGGAGTCCATCAAGCAGGATGCTGGCACAATCTTTAACCTTGCGACCGCGTTCGTTGGGTTTGAGGCTGCTGTTGCGCTTCAAGACTTTATCAAGACTTATGAGGCTCAAGTGACTGTTGAGAACATCATTGATGACGGTCAGATTGACCGTACCAAGGACTTTGGTATCAACGATCACAGTGCGCTTGTCGAAAAGATGGAAGCACTTGAGATCTTCAAGGAAGAACTGACTGCCGAGCAGATCCAGAACCTTGCTGATTACTTTATTAGCCTTCCTTCCGAGGTTGCTATGAAGCTGTGGACCGTCGCCGGTGCTGAGGGCAACGAGGTTCAGAACTGTGTCAAGTTGCACCAGTCAACTGCCAGTGATGGAACCCTTGTTACCTCATTCATCGTGGAGGTTCTTGCTGGGTCGCAGAGCTAAATGCTCTGCCCTAGCGGTAACCCCCTAGAATCATTAAACTTTCAAAGGAGACATATAAAATGTCAGTAGCAGAAAACTATTCAAAGGTCATCGCTGACCTGCTAGCCAGTGACCCAGATGCAGCCATCGCGCTGTGGGACACAGTGACGCGGAACGATGATGTACCTTTTGTGATGGACGTGCATGCGCGACTGTCAGCACTTGGCTCGCTCGATCCGTTGGTCGAGGCACTGAGCAAGAAAGCTGGACCGCGTTTCGGTACTGCCGAGCGCACACCACAGACAGACTCACAGAAGCACGATCTGTGGTCCGTCAAGGGCTCCTAAGGGAGCCCAACCACTTCACGCGGGTCGAGGGTCGCATATGCTGCGCTCTCTCTCTAAATCCAACGCAGCGCCGCCCTTGGACCCGCACTTTTTTCAGATATTTCCACTTTTCATTGAATAAAATTGGCTGTCCCAACGTCTAACTCATAGAGAGTTAGAGCGGATAGCCCGCCGGGAGAACCTTACATGAGCAAGCGAACCAATTGGAAGATCGAATTTAGCAACCTTGTCGCCAGCAAGCGACTGATTGGACGTGATCGCACGTTCATCGAGTCTTTGTATCGGCATTGGAGCAGTGGCAAGGCGATGACTAGTGGACGTAAGCACCACTTTTTCATTGTCAAAGAGCGAGTAGCGCAACTAGAGGCTCGCGGTGACGAGCTATCAGACAAGGGGCTAAGCGTACAGCTAGCGCAGTTAGCTAGCAGAGCGCCTGAGGGCTCATGGGATCGTACGTTCATCAATAGTGTTTCAGAGCAGAACGATTCTGGTCGCGTGCTTTCAGCAAAGCAGAACGATATACTTAATAAGATCAGCGAACGATACAGCGAGGAGTCTGTAAAGTTGGCTCGCGCATGGGCTGGCGAGTATGATGAAGCCAAGCGCCTGATCGCTGTGCGCTGCGCTCGCTACTATTGGACAACCGGTTATTATCGTGATCTCGCAGATCGCATTATTAATGATCAGAGTTTCGTGCCGACTGCAAAGCAATACAAAAGTATCACGGCTAACAAGTATGCTAGCAAAGTACTGGCTGGCTACGCAGCAGATGCCAAGTATCCGATTGGTACAACGGTGCTGCCCGCTGCTGGTTGCGATGGTCGCACAAAGGGGCAACTAAAGCGTGGCGGCTTGGTCATCACAACGGATGAGGTGATCTCTAGTGCGTGTCGCGGCAACCGAAAGTATAAGGTTCTGCCCATCGGCGCTATGCGTCCGGTACTGGTCGAGGAGCGCCACATCAAAAAGCACCGAGGTGTGAGCTAGTGTCAGAGCCTTGGAGCGATATGCCCGAGCCGACTGATAACCAGCTAGGCGATATGATCGTGGAAGCGATCCGCGAGTACTACCATGAGGGCATGTGGGAGGAGATCGTGGAAATGATGTTGACTGTAAAGGAAAATAGTGGGCTTTCAAGGTACGTTTTCTTCAAGTCGATAGGGTTTCTCCATGAGGTATACGATTGGTACTATAATGGCGAGGGACCGAAAGATAATGTACGATTGTTTGATTTTGATATGAGAAGGGAGAAGGAAGAAGATGATACAGAGTGACAAAAAGAGGCTCGCGACAAGTATTATCGCGTGTTCTAGCATCTTCCTATCATATCAGTGGATGGGGACGGCTGGTTTAGTCCTCTCCGTAAGTATACTATTTGTATGGAGTAAATGGTAATGAGTGAGAAAGCATGGACCGCTGTTGCGTTTGAGCATGGCAGCGAAGGTATGAATGTAGTTAGTAAGGTTGTATCAGCACCGCATGATACAGGACCGGCGTTTACGCAGATTGCGCGTAAGCTACCGTCTAACTGGTTTCTCGTTGCTATCGTTCCCGGTAGCCATGAGGTAACGTGTCCTAATATTATTAAGGTTGCGCTGTCTGAGAGTCGGGCAGATCTATTGTTTGGCTATGGAGATAAAAATGTTTGAAGATGAAGAAATAAAAGAGATTGACGATACCTTGTGTGCTAAGGAAGCAGAAGCGTTCGCTAAGCAACTAGCACGCGAGGCTAAGAAGAAAAAGAAAGCCCGTAAACCTAGGAAGCCACGGAGCTATCGTAAGTGTACCGCTGGTCAGTGTCAGCGCAAGCCTACTCATTCTGTTGTGCGTGTGCATGCAAAGTATGACGAGGGTGATAAAACAATAAACTTTGAAGAGAAGCACCTAACACTTCCAGCGTGTGAACCACATGCTATGAATATGCTTAGAAGGTTCAAACGTATAGAGATACCTAACGTACGACTAGAGTATATTGGGAGGTAATAGATAATGATAACTGTATACCAGTTGGTAGCTATATCAGCTATCGTATTGCTAGCAACGTTGATTGTATGATGTTCATACGTTATGGTGCATAATGGGTTGTAGTGGTTCACAGTGGATCAGATAGCTAAGTGCGTATACATTTTGATACGTCTCTATTAAAGGAGGAAGAACCTAGGTTATTTAGCGTGAGTATGTAGGGGGTACACGTTCTGCTTGTCAAGTGATAATCTTGTCAAGGTCAGAATATGTCCGGTACTGCTGTCAAGTCAGTTTATGTCCGTATATCTTTTGATACGGCGAGTGTATACATTTGTGCCGAGGGTATGAAACATTTAAGTGTGACAAGTGTGACAGCATATGCCAGCTACAACCTGCGTTATCGAGGGGTGATACAAATATGTCGGAGGATAAAGAAAATATATTGTTAGAGAGTATAAAGGAGAGAGTAAGATACATAAGGAAGCACCCAGCGAAAGTCCTGCTTGTACCTCCCTTATGCGCTACCTACCTATTGCTACTAGGTGCAGTGTACATCAATGTATTAATGTATAACAGTAGAGCGGGTAGTAGACCTAGGGATAAGTAAGGTTGTAACTACTTAATAGAGAAGGGGTAGACAGTCACTGCACCCGTGTGTATTATTAAAGTGTAACATTTGTAACATGATATATGTGACAGCACGTACCCCCTCCCCCCTACCCCCCCATATGCCGGGATCTATGTACCATATGGGCTAGGCTGCTATCGAAAACTAAGTACGTTCGTGTGATCGCTAAGAAAAAATCCCAAAATACAAAACATGATATTTAAAGTTAAAACCGGAGACCTAGTGGAGTATAATGTAATCATAGAAGGAGTGGACCGTGGAGAATAATGCTACCAGACATACGCTACAGTATGCCGGCAATACCGAGGACGTAGAAAAGATTAGAGAACTAGCGGATAAGTTTGTCGAGCGGAAGAAAATCCATAACAGGTATAAGATAAAGAAGGTGGGCACAGAGATGAACTACCTTAATGAGAGTAAGACCGAGGCGAGCGTTGCGTTAATATGGGAGTTCGAGGATGAAGCTGACTCATGGCCATTTGTCCGCCGGCTATACCGTTACTTGCAGCTTAGAATGACCGGTAGTGCCGAAGGGATGTATGCCGCTGACGACTCGCGTGCGTATAAGAGTATGCATATTGCTGGCACTGTTCCTGAAGCCGACTAGTTAATATGTGCTTCCAGAGAACCTATACAGTGTTGGCGACCTTGTGCGACTACACGAAAGTTTATTCTTCAGTTACGAGATAAGCACACCTATCCCTAAGGCTGGTAAGGGTTCTGCGTATTATGCCATAGGAATGAAGCCCTATATGGTGGGTATCATTACCCGTGTGTTTCAACACGAACAATTGATTGATCCTGAACTCTGGATGCCATACAACTTTATATATAAGGTCTGGTGGACTGGAGGGGTCGGCATGAGACGCGAGCAACATGAGGACTTGGTGCTACTTAGCAAAAGTTAAATTCTTATAGTTCTCCACTATTTATGAGCGATGGTGGATAAACTCGTAGATAAGTACTCCTTTAGCGCTGGTGACATGGTGATTGATTCGGTCACCGGCGAACGCGGAATATTACTTTCTAGACATCGCATGCTTTCCGACATGTATCACCCTTCTCCCTTATACATTTGGCGTATCATGTGGTTCCCTGCGGAATCACCCAAGTCGCTTTCTAGTATCTGGCACCCTAAGGAATACCCTGAGCACACTTTAATGATAGCGATTGAAGAGGGCGACTTCTCCTATTATGAGCGCCCTAAAGAGTGCCCTAAGGTGTAAGCCTTTGCACGGTAACTCTCTGCTGTCCTCTAGACAGGAAAATTTTAGGGAAAAGTTTTCGCGAGAAAATAAAAAAATTTCGACGTTCGACCCGGGAAAGACCTTCCTCCTTCATAGTTACAACAGGGCTTAAGTTTTACTGGGAGGTTACTATGCATGGGGAAGATTTTAAAATGGGTGTTATCTAGCACTTTATTATTGGTTGCGATTGGGCTTTGCGTCCACCGATTTGCGGAAGTTGAATGGTCGAGAGTTAATTATGAAAAGATGCTGGCTCCGATCACCTTTAACGCAAACGCTTTCGAGGGATCAAGCACTGTAGCTCTGACGGGGCAAGCAAAGGTCCGGAGAAACGTCCGTCACGCCGCTGTAGAGGTCGTTACGCCGATGGGTAGGGGGTCAGGTACCCTATTCGAGATTGATGGATACTACCTTGTCTTTACGGCTGCACACGTCATTAACGATTCACCCGTTGTTTCAGTTGTCGGTCGCAATGGAGAGATGGTATTTGGTACGCCTATCCTCACAGCCAACAAAGTTGATATGGCTGTTATCTTAGTACCACAAATGAATTCACGGACGCCGATGAAATATAATCCGGCGAAGAAAAAAGACATTGATGAATATGTCGGAGAAGAAGTAACCTATACTGGTTTTCCTTCTCATCATGATTTACTTACAATCGATGGCGTAATCGCTAGCGAAGAGAATGGCAACTTAGTAATGCACTCTTACGCTTGGCCAGGCTCATCTGGCTCTGGAGTGTTTGACTTCAAGGGTCGGTTTGTCGGAGTCGTCAAAGCCGTTGACATAGGTGTATGGAGCTATCAGGTTCCGCCGCAACTAGTGGAAGATATGGTTTGGATTGCTCCATCATGGGGCATCACCAAAGAAGAGATTAAAGATCAATTAAAGCGGAGAGGTACCAAATAAGAGACTTTTAAACGCACGGGAGGTTAGTATTATGAAAAAATTGTTTCTTTTAGTTCTCGCAGTTGCGACTGCGGTGACTGGATGCACCGGTGGGATCGATTATGTCGTCCATGCCGAAGGTGATGGGGAACCCATCATTGTTTACGAGGAGGTGCCCGGTGATACTGTGTTTGTTGAAGTCCCTGTTTATATTGAAGTCGAAGTACCGGGTGAGACAGAGTACGGAGAGATTTGGGTAGACTCCGATACGCAGTCTGCTGCAATGGACGGAGTTGATATCCTTTGGGTCATTGATACTTCTGGATCCATGTATCGATATGATCCTGAACTGATGGCTGGCATTGAAGCAATGATGAATGCGTTACCAGAATCCGGGTGGAGATTAGCGATGATGAGCAGCGACCCTAGGCTCGCAGTAGCGGAAGCGCAATTCCCACTGGTACCCGGTGACGATATTGATGATGCCATGGATATGTATAATGCCATGGCGCGTGGTGGCATGGAGCAGGGCTTTGACGCTGCCTATGACTACATTGTTAGCAACCCGTACGCCAGCACATGGATGCGTCCAGATGCTGCTCTTTTAGTTGTCTTTGTCTCTGATGAAGAAGAACAGAGCAGAACCCAGATGATTGACGTAATAGATTGGACAAGCTGGTTTAGCTCACAGCGCGGCGGAAGTGTTTTTCAATCCAGTATTAATAATGTAGATCAAGCACATAGTGTGTGCGCATCTATGCCAAGCCCTATTGACGTTGGCGACCGATATATGGAAGCAACAAACTTCTTCGGTGGGGTCATCGTAGATATCTGTGCTGAGGACTGGTCACCCGGAGTGACGGATGCCACCTCAAATGTGGAGCCGTTTGAATCGATTGAATTAACATATGTTCCCTCGCACGAAGACACAATGCGTGTATTCATTGACGGGGCTTTGAACTGGGATTGGTATTATCAGTCCTCTGACAACACTGTGTACTTTACTGTTATCCCCTCTGCACACGAACATGTGGATATTGCTTATCACTATGATCCTGACGACCCGTACGGTACTGGCGCCATGGATACTGGTGATACCGGATCCTGAGGTGAATGCGCTATTATGATAGTGAATCTGGTGAATTCATTATTGGCTCTTTAGTGCAAGTCAATACATTCCCTTCTGACGAGAACCATGGAAAGATCGGGCTTATTATAAGTGGCGCCGATCCTTTTCGTTTGGAATCTCTGTCTCAGTCTATAATTGAAAACTGGCTCTATAGAGAATCTGTTGATGACGGGTTTCTGCTTGAAGCAGCGTATGTTGTCCGCATCGGAAAGAATGATTGGATTTATGCAGAAAGTGAGTTAGATCTTATTAACTCTCCCGAAATAAGCCTTAAGGCTACGGGCAGTTTTGGGTAGTCGCGACTATTTGTTATAGGGGAAAATAACTATGACCATTCAATCTGAACTTTCTAGCAGCCTATCCGGGGCGATGGACGATCTGCTAAGCGCAATCAAGAACAAGGCACCGGATCCATATGTGGTTGTTTCTCCCGGTGGTACCGAATGGTTTTATGATATAGTAAAAAAGAGTATGGTTAGAGTTCCGATTGGCACAAAGATTCATGAAGTGTCTGAATACCCTGCAGATAGTGAGGGTCGAGTGGTCGCGCAAACAGCGAATGGTGATATTATTCGTATCGCCGCTGACCGCGTTGATACTCTCGGATTTCATTGATTAGCTAAACTTTGTCACATTCTTTTGACATTTGATACAGAGTTTGTATTTTTATAATATGACTATTCTTTTATCCAAACTCATAGCTATTTATATGTAAGGAAGCACAACCATGTCATTAAATAAGAAGAGCCTTCGTGCTCTCATCAAAGAGTCGCTGGAGCAGGCACGTTCCGAGCAAGCAATCGACCATGCCAAGAACATGAGAGATGATGGTCTATCTTTTGAAGATTTCGTAGAAGCCATTCTTGCATACCTTGAAGAGAAGACAGACCAACAGTGGAGCGAAAAGAATTTGTCAGACGACTGGAACTACTATGACGAATGGCTCAAAGGCTCCGACCCATATTCTATCGGCGCAGAATATCTTGCCGATGCATATCTTCAGGAGAAGAAAATGAAAAACATTAATATCAACCAACTTAGAATGGTTATCAAAGAAGTCATGGGCGGCGAAGAGCAGCCCGGTGAAGAAGCAGAAGCCCCAGCAGGTCCGGGCGCCGACGCTCTTGATTCTGCGGGCGGCGGAAAAGAAAAGTCCGATGTCGCCAAGGCACTTCAATATATTCAAAAGATTAATAACAGAGGCGAATACGCACAGATGCTTATGTCTATCGTGCAGCACGGAGCAAACATTCCGGGTGCGAAGGCAGTACTTGTTAAGTTGTATAAGCAGTTGCCGGGAATGGCAAAGCAAATGCAAGAATCTAAACTCAACGAGGATGACGTACAAATGGAGCCGGGTGGTAACTGGGGTCAGCCCCTTCCCGGTGAATCGGAAGTCGGCATGCAGGATGTAGAGTCCCTTGCTATGGACATTGTTCAGATACTCGAAGGTGTTGATCATAACGACGCCGTAGATGTGTTGACGCTGGCGGCTGAGACTTTAGGTCTTGCTCCGCCACAAGAAGAGTCACAACCAATCGGGTTTGTTAGAGAGGCGCTACGCATCAAGTTGATCCAAGAAAGCTATAAACGTCGTATTGAGGACGCCGTTAAGAATGCCTTCAAAAAGTAAATCGCAACAACGCTATATGGGCATGGTGCATGCCTGTAAGAAAAGTGATTATAAAGATTGTGCCTCCAAAGAGGTAGAAGACACAGCAAGGGGAATGAAAGCCAAAGACGCTAAAGACTTTGCTAGCACCAAACACAAAGGGTTACCTGATAAAAAAGAGACTAATGAAATGAAAGACTTACTTAAACAAATGATTCGCGAAGTAATGGCAGGATCAGAAAATCTGAGCGCCGAGCAACCTGAAGCCGAAACGCATGGACAACCATTGCAAGGTCAAGAGTTGATTGATGCTTTATCACAAGACATTTCCGATATGTATAAGGATATCAATGGGATACGACCACGCTGGATTAGGTTCAGCGAAATGTCGTTGGAGGAGCTTGAGCAATTGCATGACCAAACTTCTCGCGAGCATGAAGACTGGTGGAACCAAGAACGAGTTGAGCAAGACTTAGATGATTTGGGAAGAGAGAACTCGGCGATGGCTCAACAGATGGTTGACGATGAGTTAGCTGCAGCAGAAGAAGAAGACATGAGAACCCCAGAAGACGGTGAAGAGTTTCCCAAGCGTGCCGGCATGCGCCGACGCATAAACGAAAGCAGGATGCGCAGCAACACTGCAAATAAGCTTTACAATCTCTTAATCATGGAACAAGAATATGGTATAATAACTCCACAAGAACTTGCAGAACTTAGAAATGCGATTAATAAGGTTCTAGGAGTTAGTGTGGGGAACCTACTGTGAAGATTGAAGATCTCAAACAAGCCGTTGCCGAACTATTAACCGAGCGTATTGACATGGCAGATTTTGCATCTGGTCATGGCTCTGACTTCTTAGATGACATGGAGCGCAAAGCGGACAGAGAAATGGAACGCGAGCGCAACACTAGTGAGTGGGAGAGACTAAGCAGCAAGGAACGACAGACCTTGTTGTGGATTGTCAAAGCGGTTCCTAAGATGACCAGCGTACCTTCCTTCGAGAAGATGGTAGAACACGGCGCTAGCCAAGTGGGCGCCGATGTTGGCGATTGGCCAATACGAGAGAAGCCATGGCGCGGTGATATTAAGTTTGATCCTGTGAAGGCTGCAGCATGGGTCTGCGGACTAGTCGCACAAGGTGGAATGTGGGGAGGTGCTGCCAAAGCAGAATGTCCTCCAAGCTGGAACGTAAAAGGATTGTCAAATCCTACAGCCACAGACGCATCAGCCGGATCTGATTCTTCCGCAGGTGGAAACTGGTTTGCTTCTCTGGAAGAGATCGATCAACGAGTTCTGAATAAACTACAATCTATGTTGGTTAATAAAGAGATCGTTGCAAAAACCTCCTTTGATGAACTGGTCGCCAAGGCTGCAGCCGAACTCAAGCCTGCAGTAGATGTTGCAACCATTGCTTTTATGAAATCAGGCACTGCCAAAGAAACGCTTAAGAGAAAGTTTATGTCAACACTTAAGCCCAAGTTTAAATCCCTCGTTGCTGAAACAAAGAACAAGAAGAAGCGGGGCTTCGGTGAGGGCGAACCTCCTGAAGAAGAAATCTACAAGAAGAGAGAGGTCGTACAAGAAGCTGACCTTGAAGCACCCGATGCCGCTAAGGAAATGGGTGACGCTGCTAAGGAAATGGGTGATGCTGCTCTCGCTCAAGGAGATGCAGGAGAAGAGTTATCAGGCGCACAGGAAGAGGCAGCCAAAGCAGCCGGTGAAAGAAAGGAAGCTTCTCAGGTCTGGCGAGATGCCGGCAAATTAAAGATTGCTGCTGTTGACGCTGCCGAGAAACATGCCGACAAAGAAGGCAAGGCAACCGATGCTGCCGAGAAAGCTGCGTCTGCTGCGCAAGACGCATCAAAGGCGGCAGAAGCAGCCGCTGCAGAGAAGCAGAAAGCTCTTGACGTTGCAAGAAAGGCACATGAGCAAGAACAAAAGGCAGCAGCAGCAGTGGAGTCTGCGGCAGAAGCTGAACAGGCTGCGCTGGATGGTATGGCAGACGGACAAAAGGATATGTCCGATGCAACATCGGAGTTCGGAGATGCTGAAACAGAGTTCGGAGAAACTGCACCAGAGTTTGGTGATACTTTAGCCTCCGATGAAGAAGCCAGATCGGAAGAAGAAGAAGAAAGAGAGGAAGAGCGAGAAGATCGCGACACTGAAGCGGAAGATGCGAAGGCAGAAGACGAAGCAGAGGCAGAAGTAGCTAACGCGGAGCGCGAGGCTGCAGATAAAGAAGCTGCAGCCGAAGCTGAAGCCGAAAAAGAATCTGAGGACGAAGAAGAGCCGGAAGAAGAGGAAGATGAAGAGGCTATAGCTGAATCTACTATGCATATCCTTAAATCTATGATTCGTAAAGAGTATCAAGCACTTACAGAACGCAAATGGGGCGATAAAGGGAAGCCATCGCCGAAGGAAACCCCGATATCCAAAGATAACGGGCTGACTGCTGATGATTTGCGTGGAATGGTCCTGAAGACTATGATGGCAGGCGAAGAAGAGCGAGATGTGGAGATGATTAAGCTGTTGAAGGACATGCTTGCTTCATTAAAGTCAATTGAGTACCATACAACACCCGAAAAGGGAGCACTATCGAAGCATTCACAGACTGCTGCAGGGCAATGGCTCAATGAGGGTGTACAAGAGAATGTTTTAGAGCCCGGGCGTAAGGCTGTTCGCGAAATGCGCAAGCTTGGAATGGATAAGCATGCAGATCTACACGAAAACTTCCTAAGATGGCTATCAGAGTGTGGCGAGTTACCGGATGCCAACGTCAAGGGCTCCGTCGATGACGAGATCGCCGATCTAAAAGCGATATTGGTCAAAATGGGTGCAAAATCAGAAGAAGAGTATGCTTTAGACAAACAAATGGCTGAAGTTCCGGGTCACCACAACTAATTCCCTTTATTTATTGACACTTAGACCAATATATGCTATTATAGACTTACAATAGGAGTCGTAGTGCGTATTGTTTACCTACATGGTCGTATGTCAAGCCCAAATGCCGAAAAATGCAAGTTTTTGCGTAATAATGGGCATGATGTCTTTGCCCCCATGCTAATTTCGCATGATTGGGGTCAATCAGTCACTGCAGCGCACGAAATACTCGAAAAAGTGAAGCCAGACCTCATTGTTGCCTCGTCAAGAGGTGGTGCGGTCGCAATGGCGACCAATACGACAGTTCCGTGCGTTCTTATTGCCCCTGCATGGGGAAAATACTGTCCATGGGGCTCCTGTCGCGGGAATTCCACTATTTTACACTCCAAAGCCGATAGAATTGTAAAATATGCCGATTCTGAGCTTCTGGCGACCTCCACAGGCGCCGAACTCATCGAAGTTGGTAAGAATCATCGCATGAGTGATGAAAAAGCGCTAGAAACGCTTCTAAAAGTTATTGATCGCTATACTACTTAATAATAGCATGACTTTTAACAAAGAAGAGACCGTTTTTGGTTCTCGACAAGCAAAAAAGCTAAATATTGGCGATTTGGTGTCATGGACCGAGTGGGTTTGGGAACAAGTCGATATTTGGCTTGAAACCGACGTTGAGCCGGTCGCAACGCGCCAAAAAAAGTGTTTTGGCATTATTAGCGAGTTATTTATCGAAGATCGCGAAGTTCGGAAGGTTGCCATGGCAAAAGTCGTCCCAATGAACACAAAAACGGAAAATCGCGTCTATGAAAAGGATATGATAGCCACTTCTTTAAAACTTGTCTCAAAAGGCAAAAACAGGCTTATTAGTGATTAAAGGTGACCTAGTTGTTGTAAGACAACTCTATTTCAGTTTTCGCGATACATTCCCATGGGTACCCGGCGAATACTCTCACGATCACGACTATAAACGCAATATGAACTCTGGGGCGCCCGGAGGCGTTGGTATCGTTGTCAAGGCTTTGTCAAACTATGATCGCGCTATAATCGGGAACGATTGCAGTGTCTTTTGGACTAGGACACAAACAGTGACTCGGGAGAGTTCACAATGCCTTAAGATCGTCTCAGCCGTTGACAGGTCAAATACTTAGGAAAACAACATGTTGTTTTAGCGTTTTAATAACTATTTATTGGTGTTCAAGGAAAATAACATGACAGCCGTAATAGACCACATAGCAATAGTTGTCGATGACCTTGAAGAAGCTGCTGAGTGGTACATGGAAGCATGTGGAGGAAAAGTAACACACAAAGAAGACACATATTATCGTTTGCAACTTGAAAACACTTGTATAGCTTTGATATTGTCTTCTCACGGTCCAAACCGTCCACACATCGCAGTGTTGGTTGACTGTCTTGAGGATTTACCAAAAGAGAAAGGTCAATATGTTGAACATCGCGACGGGACGCACGGAGTTTATGTTACAGACCCATATGGCAACCATATAGAATATATTTGCTATAGCAACGAAGAATGCAAAGAAAAGTTTTTATCATAACAGGGGAACACCATGAAAATCAAAATCAGTGAATCAAAGATTCGACAAATCGTTAACGAAGAGTATATCAAGAACAGTCTCACCAGAACTGTCAATGAGCAAAAGTGGCCAAGCTACGCAGCTTATCTATTAGCAGAGATTCTGACACTAGAATGGCAGAACAATTTGCAAGAGGGCGACACTCAATCAAAGCCTTCAGCCGAATGGATTGCAGAACACGCAGCATCTTTTGGATTGCCAGAATCAGATATAAAAGAAGCGACTGCTCTTCTCCAAGAAGGGTTCTTTAAAGGTGTTGGCGATTTCTTTAAAGCTGCAGCGGCGCCAATCGTAAATGTTCACAAGACGCTTAGCAACATTACAAAGCAAGCAGCGAACTTCACCGATCCGGATGCACAAAAGACAGCTAAAACGGTTGATCAAATTGATGATAAAATCCCAGATGCGAAAGAGCTTACGGCGCAAGTCAAATCGAACCCTGACGATATCATGGCTCTCCTTCGCCAGATTCTTGATCTTCTACAGGCGGCGGATAACAAGGTTGACCTTGATGCGATTAAGCCCGGGCTAGAAGACGAGGTTGATGATCAGGTAGACGACTTAGAACAAGCCATGCAGCAGGCTCCAGACGACGTAGGAGGCGGGGAAGACGCAGGAGGCGGTACAGCCTTCGTGTATCGTGGCAAGGGCGGCAAAGGGCTACAGAGCTTCTTAGCCAAGGGCGGTGTGTCAGGTCCAGTAATGGGCGCGACACTCAAGCACATTGAGAAGCAACTCAAGGCTCAAGGTGTAACTGTTAGCGAAGGAATCCTTGACGAAGTTCAAGGATGGGTTTGGTATGGTCTTGTTGAGAACATGTTGCAAGAACATTATAACTCCGATGTTACGATTGATGATCTCTTAAGGGAGTTCGATGGTCCGAATCGAGCAGCACAAAAGAAAGGTAAGACTTTCAGGAAAGCGGCTGATGCCCGTCGAGCAAAGCTTGCCGGCGAAGAGCCAGCCAGAGAAGACCCAGCAAAAGCAGGAGCAGAAGAGCCTGCAGGTGGTATTGAACAGATCAAGCCTACAGTACAGAATACTGCACCTGAAGGATCTCCCGTCGTCAAGGTCTTTAGAGGCAAAGGCGGAGAAGGGCTACAGAGCGCTCTTGCCAGAGCAAGAGATAAGCTTGGAATCCAGCAGCAAGATGTCTCTGTTATTATTAAACAAGTTGAAGAGTGGGCACAAGCAAATCAGATTAAGGTAGAGAGTGTTACGGCAGAAGGCTTTGATACTATTCTTTCTGAGATCACTGCTATGTACCAAGCGCGTAGATTACAAGAGGTTATTAATAAACTTAAATCATGAGTTGCGATATCCAAAATGACTCCGGGCAAGATATGTCCGCTTTAACCAATATGGTGAAGCGTTTCTATCCCTATGCCCAAGAGTATTTAGGATTTGATAAGCCGGCTCAAATTGTATATGCATCTGATGATAGCAACGCTGATGATCCGCTGGGTAAGACCGCTCACTATCAACCTGATAATTATACAGTCACCCTCTATGTAGATGGGCGACACCCAAAAGATTTATTGCGCTCATTGGCGCATGAGTTGGTTCATCACACGCAGAACTGCCGAGGCGACCTCTCTCCAGAAAAGATGGGAGAGACGGGAGATGGCTACGCGCAGACGGACGGACACTTAAGAAAAATGGAACAGGAAGCTTACGCATCCATGGTTATGAGAGACTGGGAAGACCAGTACAAATCAAAAAGGCGTAACAATTTGCATGAAACTAATTATATTAACAAGGAGTATATTACCATGTCTGAACATGAAAAACTGGTCAAAAGCATTGTTGCTGAGATCATGAAGAACGCTACCATCACAACCGGTGGTGCCGTTAACGAAGAAGAGGAAGAAGAGGATGTCCAAGAAGAAGGTCAGGGCGACCGCAAGGATTCCCGTGACAACAACCAACAGGGTCACCGTCAGGGCAACGCTTCCGATGGCAGTCCCGGTCAGAACCTAGAAGAAGGTGAAGATGAGGAGACCGTTGATGAGGCATACGCCGGCGGAAAGGCACCACCTCACCGCGATCCCAAGACCAGCCAGAAGTGCTATGATAAAGCCGGCGCCCAAGTCAAGTGCGGGTCTAAAGAAGCCGTAAAGGAAAGCCAAGACGAAGACGAGGAAACCGTTGATGAAGCTGCTAAGGGCAGTCGTCTAGGTGGTGACCGTGCAAAACAGCAGTGCGAAAAGCAAGGCAAGAAGATGGTTGCCGGCAAGTGCGTCGAGTTGGACGAAAGTTCATCCCCCGATGTTAGTAAGCATCGTTCAGCCGGGACTATTGAGGAAGCAGAAGATGATGAGGAAGACACCGACGATCTTCAAGAGACTTTCCAGCGCCGGCAAGAGAAGTTGTACGAAAGGCTTATTAAAAGGTGGGCGAAATAATGGGTAAGACATGGAAACGACGTAGGCTGATGGCACAGATTGATGCAGCGGCTGCCAAAGTGGATACGATTATTGAAAATATTTCAGATACCACAACCACTACCACCACTACTACCACGGGTACAACTGATGGCATTGGAACTGGCAAGACGATTACAACTAAGAAGACTACGACTACAAAGAAGACAAAGGCTAAGAAGGTCATTACCGATGCATCGTAAAATGATTGATTTTGACAAGATGACAAGACGGTTTTTGACTGAAGGTCAAGGTCCGTCTGTCGCTAGTTTTATTCAATCTCTTGAAGAGGTTATCGGGAAGCTTCGCCCAAACACCAGAACTGATGAACGCCGAGTAGAGATTGCCAAGTCGCATCTCAGAGAGATTCGCCGTTCGGTTCGTAGGTTACAAAACGAAGTTACCCTTCTTCAAGAAAAACTACAAGTTTTAGAAGAAGGAAAGGGTAGTAATGAATGATAAGCTTTACAACAAATTACTGAGAGAAGCACAAAAGCGTGGCAAGCACCTCCTGTTAGAAGGTGGTGTTGCTGGGCACTTGGCTCACCTGTATGACAATCCCGATCTCTCCTATTCAGACATGGAGGAGATCCTTAGCACCGCTGCGCGTGGTGAATTGATAGGGACCGAAAAAACAGATGGCTATAACATCTATCTCAGTTATGTTGATGGCGAAGCTCGTTACGCTCGTAATAAAGGCGACATGCGTAAGGGAGGCAGTAATACTGCTGACCTTGCTGCGCGTGTATTCAAGGGCGGCGAGGGTGTCAAGAGAGTTTACACTGCATCCTTCCGCGCCTTTGAAAAGGCTGTAAGATCCTTAACGCCGGAAGAGCAACAAATGCTCTTTGGCTCAGAGGCTCCCATATTCTTGAACACAGAGATTCAAGGACCGGGCGCTTCTAACGTTGTTAACTATGATGCGAATGTTTTATCAATTCATTCCTCTGGTCACAAACAGTATATCGAAGAAAGCGATACTGTTGTCAATGTTAAGGACTCAGATGTAGAGCGTGTCTCACAGGCGCTGGATGACGTTCTGGACCGCTTTGAAGAAGCGACTGCAGACGAACCCTTCTCTGTGCGTAAGACGGCTACATTGCAGTTACAGGCGCTTTCAGACCGTAGCATCCTTGAGGACACTCTACGTCGCATGAACCACGCAGGGTTCAGCGGTAACATGACCATTGGTCAATACACAGATATGAAACTGACTCCTATTATCAAGAGAGCAGTACCGAGTGCAAACAAAGAAGTGATTGGACATATTATTGATCACTTCAAAGCTGTAAAGGGTCGAGTGAATATTCGCAAAGTGCGCAAGATGCTCAGAGATGAGCAAGAAGTTGCAGCACTGTCCCAGTTACTCGAAAAGAATAATAAGAAGAGACTTCTTGGTGAAATCATCGAACCAATTGAAGATGCCATCCATGACTTCGCTGTAGAAATGCTGAAGGGTTTGGAAAGTGCATATATTCTTGACAATGGAAATGAGTTGGGCAGACTACGTGATGAGGTCGCCACAGCTATTGATAAGATTCAAACTTATGATGGACCGGGCAAAGATGAAGCCCATGAGATTTTAATAAGACAACTCAAGAAGCTCAAGAGCCACGACAACGTTAATACTGCAGTCGAAGGCTTTGTGTTTACTTGGAACGGACAGATGTATAAGTTCACTGGTAACTTTGCACCTATCAATCAGATTTTAGGATTATTTAGATACGGAAGAGGAGATGTGGAAGCCATCGATAGACTTGACGAGGCAACAGCAAGACGAAGAATCGTCGCGATTGTTCCCGGCGCGTTTAAGCTACCACACAGAGGACACTTCGCTATGGTACGGCAATATGCTGTAATGGCAGATGAAGTAAAAGTTTATGTTTCGCCCCTCAGTCGCAAAAGCGACGGGGAGTTTGCAGAACCAATTGACTTTACGTCTGAACACTCTATGAACCTTTGGAACAAGTATGTTGAAGCTTACGGCTTAACGGATACTGTAAAGGTTAGTATCTCTTCAGTGAATTCACCAGTTAGGATGACCTACGATTTTGTGGGCAACGAAGACAACGACCCACAAAAAGCACAACCGGGCGACCATGTAATACTTGGAGTCAGCACAAAAGGGGGTGATCATTCACGTTTTGCTGGCAGCGTACAACAGTACGCCAGAGACGGTGTGCGTGTCTTAGCTGGTGAACAATATGCAGTCAATGTTGATGGAAAAGACTTTACACGTCAAGTAGTAGAAGTCGATCCCGAAACTGGCGAAGAGAAAGTAACGACCGTTGATCTTAGCGCAACTGATTTCCGCAATGCTGTTGAAGAAGGCGATGTTCAGACTGTTGCCGAGTTCTTACCACAAGCCATTAGAGGTCAAGCCAAAGAAGTTATTAATATGATGGGCGCCCAAGTTGCTATGAGCGATCCCGAGCAAGCACAGATTGCTGAAACTCTTATGAGATTAATCGAAGAGACCATGGATGAGATCTCGGCAATGGCAGGTGGTGCGGTTGAAGGACCAGCTAGCAAAAAGAAAAAGAAAGAAGCAGATACATTGATCCGTGAAGATGATGAAGAGATTGAAGAGAATATGGCAGATCTTGCATGGGGTCCAGCGGCACTGTCGTTAGATCCTGTAGAGCGAGCGCCGTACTATGAAGAAGGCGATGAGATCGAAACCATGGCAAAAAAACGAAGCGGCGCAAACGTCGCTTTAGGGGAATAAAGGACTATTTATAGATATGAGTGACATGAAAACATTATTAGAGAATTTTAACCGTTTCACAGAAGGTCGGTTTACAGGCGGGTCAATTGATATTGAACCTTTGTCTGACGAAGAGCAAACAGCCGGCGCAGAAGCATACTACGCTTTGTTTGAGTTCCTTGCAGATTCCAATCTCCCCGGCAGCAAGCCTTCAGAGAAGCTGCAGTATGCACTTCGCTGGATTGCCAAGTTTGAGCAAGGCGGTGGTGATGTGGATGGCGGGCTTTCGCGCACGGGACCAGAAGAACCTCGTCCGGCTGGGGCAGATAAGTCGGGATCTGTAACAAGTGCTCAGATGCAAAATCTATGGGCGAAAATTGAGCGTGGAGAAATATAATGAACCGCATTGATTTTTATAATGAGATAATCCTGCGCGAGAACGTTCGCAAAGCTATCCGCCTTGTTCAAAGCAAACGTCAAAAAAACTTGACAGAGGAAACTAAGCTGCGTAATATTATTCGCACTATCCTCAATGAAAAAGATTCTAATACAGAAGGTCCATCTTTGAACACGGGTGGTAATGCCCTTGACAACATGCTTCTTAATACAAACACTTTATCAGAACTTGAAACAGAGTTTAAGACTCTCACGACTTCTGCAGAACAGAGGAAATCCTTTCGTTCCCATATCATCAACGCAGCTATTAAAGCTCTTGGCGTGGAGCGCGCTGCAGGGCTTCCTAACGCCACTGAAGGTGGCGAGGACACTGGTATCGCCATGGGCGCCGAAAGCGGCTTAGAAGAGCTAGCAGAAGCGTTAAACAGCCTTATAGAAACAGAGCTTGCAATGGGTGATGATTCTGAAGAAGAGGTTGAAGATGAAGCTAATGGACTTGACGCATTAAAGCTGGGCGAAGAACCAGAAGAGGCGGACCCACTAGAGTCTGAAAGAGAAGAGTTCGGTGCAGGCGTTGGCGAGATGGACAAGACCGGTCGCAACTATGCTCTTGACGCATGGAACAAAGTTTCTAAGAATGTCATCGAGCCATACGCAAAGCTTGGCTCTGAAGAAGACAGAAAACAATATTACGATTATTTGATTACTAACCTCAAACTGTATTTTGACACATGGGAATCAGAACTTGAAGGAACTCCCGAAGAACCTACGACTCCCGAGTACGAACAGGAGAAAGGCGCTGAGGCTGAACTGGGCGGCGAAGAAGAAATGGGATTGGGCGGAGAAGAAGAGATGGACTTCGGAGGTTTATAATGGATCATTTTGTACAATGGCACAAAGACAGGATTCAATGTGTAGCAGACTACTGTAATCTATCGAACTACCAGCTTCTGTGGATCTCTGCAATCAAAGGCATGATTCTCGGATACATTGTAGGAGTATACTTATGAAAATTTCACAATCACAACTTAAACAGATTATTAAAGAAGAGCTTAACGAAATCTCTGGTGAGGATCCCGCATATGCGGGAGGCGCATGGGGCGAGAAGGACCGAGAGAAAGTAAGACAAGATAACAAGCGGGTGGGTTCGCGCCAGAAAGCCCATGATGACAAGCAGGCACGACAGAAAGCGCAGCGCGTTCAAAAAGAATCAGAAGCTGAAGAGCTTCGTCAGACCTTGGGAAACGACTGGGAAGTTAACGTTAGAATGTTGGAAGGATACTATCAACTCACCGTCAATAAAGCAGTGTGGGCGCAAAAGCCCGGGACCAATCCACAAGAAAATTGGTAGTACTTGTAAAAGTTTTGTGAAAAGATCGATCTTTCTTTCATTTCCCCCTTGACAAGACCTCCGTTTGGTGGTATATTATAATTACTAAATTACTCTTACTTGATATTCTAACTTAAGAAGGAAATATGAAAGTAGGTAAAAATCATACATACAGTATATCAAAGAAACTTCAGAAAGACAAGAAGATAAGTGATGAATTTGAAATAATGATCAATTCATTAACACTAGAAGAAGTGATTGCTCTCAAGCTTGAACTCTCTACTAGATCTCTCAGAGGGAAATTCTATGGTTTCCCTATCTGGAAATCTCTACCAGAACTTACTAGAGATGCAGTACTTAAATATGCTCTCTCAGCCACTCGGTCAAAGAAAGAGGCAGCAAGATTTTTGGGTATCACAGTGGCAGAACTAAATAAAAATCTAAAAATATATAAAACGGACTCGTTTTTTTCAGAATAGTGTGTTATAATAGAGAAACAAAATAAAGACAGGAGTGGCTATGCGAAAACTCAATATATACTGGTCGTAATTGCGACCGGCTCTCTAGAGGGTTTAACAATATAAAGGTTGTCGGTTCAATGTCTAAAACGAACCTTGCTGTTTCAAAGTAGTTCCAGACGTACTCCCTATGACATGGGATATCCATTTTGAAGGAACAGCAGTAGAAGTTAGGCTGGTAAGTTGGTCGCGAGGAGCGCCAACAATCTTCTCTTGAGTCTATATAAGACTAAGATATTTTAAAGAACATATGAGCTGGAAAGTCTGGAAATGGGATGGGCATTATATTCAAGGTGAGCTAATTAGTAGCCACACCACGGAAGCTGCAGCCCTAAAAAAAGCGAAGAAAGAGATTAAATATCTCACAGCGGTGCGGTCGGAGATAGATAGAAAAGATGAGATCGTCATTTGGCTTGACGGTGAAGGCGGAAAGCCACTTGGCGTGATCACCAAGAAAATAACAAAGCGAAGTAAGAAGAAAAAACCTAACGGGGGCGCCCCGGTTTCGACAGGGTAGGAAAGAGGAAAAGTGCAAGTAGTCAAACGTACCAGCAGACTTTAAACGCAGATACAAAACATAATTGCTAATAACAATAACCACTTCGATTCTGTACGCCTAGCGGCTTAATCGGGAGGTCACTCAAAACCTTCTATCCAATTTGAGTAGATGCTGCAACAGGGTGGTAAGCGGTATCTTAAAACCACCAAACCATATCTGATTCAAAGGCTATCGCCGGCAACGGTGGGATCAGATCAAGATAGTCAACTTTTTCAGTTTCGTTGCACCAAAACTGAATAAACTTGTGAACGACTACAATTAGACTTATTCTGGACGCGGGTTCGATTCCCGCCGCCTCCACCATCTTGTACAAGAGCGTTAAAAGCGCAAAATAAAAACCATGGAGAAAAAAATGGCAAACACAAAGAAGCAGAAGGTAGTCACCGGCGACGGTGTTCTACTTCATTATAAGGGTAGCTTTACGGACGGTAATGTGTTCGATAGCTCATACGAGCGCGGACAGCCGCTACCCGTTGTCGTTGGCTCTGGTCAACTAATCAAAGGATTTGAATCCGCATTGATTGGAATGACTGAAGGTCAAACAAAGACGATTAGCATCGCATCTGACGATGCGTATGGTCCGACAAACCCAGAGGCATTCAGCACTGTTCAGCGGGACCAGTTTCCTTCTGATTATCAGTTCTTTGAAGGCGCACCTGTTCAGGGAACCACCGCAGATGGTCGTCCTCTGTTCGCTAAGGTTGCGTCTTTCACGGACACTGATGTGACGTTGGATCTCAACCATCCGCTAGCCGGCAAGGATCTCAGTTTTGAGATTGAAGTGGTTGATATCAATCCGGATGATGACGACGCGGAGGGTATCAAAGGTACCTTTGACCTGTCGAATATGACGGTTGATCAACTCAAGGCGATGGCAAAGGACAGTGGCGCCAAAGGCTATTCTAAGCTTAAGAAGTCACAGCTTATCGAACTGCTAGCGTAGAGAAAACCTCTAATAAATAAAAAACCCGCTTCGGCGGGTTTTTTTATTACTTCTTATCGTCTTGTTCGATAATATGTTTGAGTGTTAACTCTGAACGCTTTAGGTTCCTAAGTTTCATGACCTCATCAATTAGGTCTTCCCGATTCTTAGGCTCTTCTATTTTTACTAGTGTTTCACTGATTGCATTCTTCAAGTATGCCAGTATTCTCCGGTCTTTCGTTTCCACATTGTTCCTCCTAAGTACGCTCGCACCACTATCCCTACGCTACCCGGACGGTCGGCAAGGTTAATAGCAACATAAGCTTCGTACGCTAATAAATAGTCCATAGAAAAAAACTTGATTTTGACGGTCGTGTGAACTATAATTGGAAATCGTAAACTATTTACGGTATGAAACAAATAATGCGAGATGTATGTGTTGCCGCACTGGGCATTAACATTGCACTCTTTACTTTTGGGTTTATGACGAGTGCGCCAGAGACAATGTGGTTAGCCTTAGGCTCTGGGGTACTGTGCATACTCGGAATCAAACTTGAAAAAACTATAGAGAACAAAGAAGACTAAAGCGGTGACAGAACCTAACAAAGAATCACTGATTGAGTTAATATCAACTCACGTTTGCAAGACGAAAGATGTGGGCGTTCATGGAAACCTGTTTGGCGGCGATCTGCTCGCTTGGCTAGATGAATCCGGTGCAGCGTACGCGGCTCAATGTATTGACTCGCCAAGACTTGTTACTGTAAGACTATCTGAAGTAATATTTAAGAAGCCCGTACGCCCGGGTCATATTATTAAGATCTATGGCTCTGTCAAAAGGATAGGAGAATGCTCGATTACAATTCGTTTAGGCGCCAGAAGACACAGCCCATATAATGGCACACAAAGAACAGTGTGTACTACAGAAATCACATATGTTCGGATTGACGGTGATGGCGAACCAATTCCGATAAGTGAAAAAGTAAAAAACAGATACACGAACATACTTACTAATGGAGAAAAGAAGTGAAAGAGATATTTGATGCATGGAGACATTCTACAGCGCATACACGCGCATATGAGTTCTTCAGTGAAGACCTCGCTGGGTCGTGACTTGAGAAAGCAGTTCGGCAGGTTGTCGAGTTAGCCAAGCAAGGCATGGATGTAGAAGAGGCAATAAGGATGGTAGACGAAAAACTATGAGATTATGGAAACCGATATTTATTGAAAACAGCAAGATACCAGCTTGGCTTTCTAAGCTAGCGCCTATTAATATATGGGCAATTAGTTTTGGGTTTTGGGTCTGGTGTCGCGGAGAGCTATCAGATACCACAAAACGACATGAGACCATTCATTACCAACAGCAATTAGAACTTTTGTTTGTGGGACAGTGGATTCTTTATGGACTGTTCCACCTAATCGGCTTAGTTCGGTACAGAGACGGAGCCAAAGCATATCGCGAAAATCCTTTTGAGAGAGAAGCATATGCAAATGAGGATCATCCATACTATTTACTTAATAGAAAGAGGTACTGCTGGTGGAAGATGAGAGGCATTTAGATCGAGCACTAGCCAGCATGCCGCTTGAAGAAATCTATGAATATAAAGAAGCCATCGAGCTTTGGGTCACGTACGGAGGAGACTAAAATGGATCAAAAACTAATAATGGAGAACTGGAGACGGTTTATGGAAGGAAAATACAAGCGCGATGACGACCCGGGCGATGTCCCACCACCAGAGGACGACACTGAGCCTGAACTTACTAATGACCAAATCATGTCTTTGGAAGAACCTATCGACGCTACCGCTCATATGAGCGATGATGATGTCGATAGACTAGCGGCAGCGCTAGCCGCAGGAGCAGGCTTCGATGGCGAGTGGTAAAATATTATTAACCTTTGCACTCCTTGTATCATCTTCCCCGGTACACGCTGACGAAAATGAGCCCAAGGTTGTTTATAAACAGAAAACAGAGATTGACTTTGAAGGTGTTGAGATTCAGGGAGAACTTGTGAAACCACAAGGTGCTCTATTACTTGACAGAAAAAGGGCACAGTTCAATTCAATGGTTTGGATCAGACCTGACTTTGACGATGAAATGGATAAGTCTGTAGACGAAGTAAAATGAAACACCAACTCATCATGGAAAATTGGCGCAAGTTTGTTAATGAAGAAACTTGGGCTGACTATGGACATGACAAGGGTAACTGGGAAGAGATTCCTACTAGTGACATGTCAAGTGATCCCGAGAACGTCGATATTACCGATGAGTTACACGCGCTGATTGCTAACGCATATAAGGACATCGGCGGCAACTTCGATTATAAAAGCCCCTCAGACATCCCCGGCGATGCAGACCATTGGTCAGCTATTGATATTGACGATGACCCGGAACCTGATGCTCTTCGCGTTGCTAAAAGCAAACCTGCCGGACTAAAACTGTCCGCATCTGGACACGATGGTAAACGCACGTCTATCGACGCTTACAAAGCAAAGACAGCAGATATGCTGCGTTCACCCGGCACATATGCAGAGATGTCTAAAGGCATCGCACATGTTATGTTGAAATATCATGACACCCCTTATGTGGACGACCCGGAAGTTGTACAGAAAACACTGGGCGCCTCAAAACCGATTACATGGCTCGGACCTCACCCGGATGGTAAATACCCGGGCATCGACGGCTGGTACACTAGAACTATTCAAGGACATGAAAATGAATTAAAGATTATGTTGGGAACCCCCAACCCATAGGAGAAGAAAAGATGATTAGATTATTGCTATTAATGTTTGCCATAGGCTGTGGCGCATGTGGACCTGCTGAGGTCACAATAACAGATGACAGTGCCATCGTAGGCATTGGACAGCCAACAGTCCCGGTGCCACTTGAGCCGTACCCATGGGCAACATGGGAGAGTTGTGCTCATGACATTGGAAACAACCCTTGCAACTTTGAGTTGATGGATCAGTATGGCGAACAGTCGGACCTATATCAGCATTACGGAAAAGTTATTGTTGTAGATTTATCAGCAATGTGGTGTGGACCCTGCAACATGATTGCGCCAGTAGGCGACCACTGGGTTCAGGCGTACGGAGATGAAAACTTTGTTTGGATTACAATCCTTATTGAAGACGCATCGCGAGACACAGTTGAACTAAATGACTTAGAGGATTGGGCAGCGACCCATGGCATTACGCTTCCTGTTCTCGCCGGCTCACGCGCAATGATTGATTTGACTGAGCCGTTGGAAGATGGATATCCTGTGACAAGTTGGCCAACGCTAGTTATTATTGACCGCAACATGGTTTTACAACATGGGCTTAATGGCTGGAACGAAGGAACCATTCAAGGCTGGGTCGAGGGGCTGCTATAAATGTATAAATACAATGCGAAGTTGATTCGTGTTGTTGACGGCGATACGATAGATGCGCTGATTGACTTGGGCTTTGAGGTTTGGGTTAAGAAGCGCATTCGTCTTTATGGGATTAATGCACCAGAATCTCGTACCCGCGATCTTGTTGAGAAAGAAAGAGGACTGTCAGCGAAGGCACGTCTTTTAGAAATATTGACGGCTGCTGATGACAGATTTGTTTTGGTTTCTCATGGTGTTGGAAAGTACGGAAGATGTTTAGGCGAACTATTTATTGGTAGTCAAGAAAGTGTCAATCAAATATTAATAAATGAAGGACACGCAATTGTTTACGAATAGTGGAGGTCACATGAATGAAAGCATTGCTTCTCTGGACGGCTATAGCATACCCGTTTCCCCGTACGGCACACACGGTAGACCAGCTATCACCCCCTCCCGAAACGTGGGTGTGTCCTGCAAAAACTTTCGCATCAAATGTTCCGACTCGCAGCGGTTCATGGCGTTACCCTCCAGACATCATATTATGTCATCGAGGTCCGGTGAGCATGAATAGAATAGAAAGGGCTGTCGGCTATTGGAAACGATTAGGTTATGAGTTTGGCAACATTAAGCAAGCCTCCTCCGACGATTATGGCTGCGCACGCGGAAAGGTGCCATATAATACAATAATGATCGATATCCCGAGCCAAGGCTTTAAGATGGGAACTCACTTGGGCACAACTAAAACTTGGCGCAATAATGATACCGGTCGAATCTTTAAAGCAAAGATTGAGATAATGTCAGCATGGGGTGATTCGGAAAGAATCTTAGAACACGAACTTGGTCATGCCATGGGGTTTGATGATGTTCACCATGTTGGTCATATAATGAACGGCTCATGGTCTCTCGGAGGGTACGGAACCGAAGGCTTAAAAAAATGAAAGACCTACTTGAAAATTGGCGAGAGTATTTGAAAGAAGAACAAGGTTACTTATATCACGGAACCTCAAAGGATTTCGCCCACGAAATGATTGATAACTTCACAGCAGTTGAAACATATTGGGGAGATTTCCAAACCGCAAAAGACTATGCCAATAGTTATGAGAGTCCGACAATAGTAAAAGTGCCGTTGGAAAAAATAAGAGGCGAAATAGAACCAAACATGACGATAGTACAGCAGTATGAAGAGATGGGTGATCCTGATGATTTAGAATATTGGAACAGCAGTGCTAAAACCGCCTTAGATAGTTTGGAGATTTTTGGTTCGGTTCTTTTACCCTCTGGCGTTTTACTACAAGGAGCGACGATAGATGAAACTCCTACTTGAAAACTTCCGGCGGTTTACCGAGGGTGAAACTTCCGACTTGGTGAAAAAACTCCAGAAAGACATGGAGAACGAGAAGCGCGGCGGCGCGCTTAAGAATGCGCTTAAGGCTTTAGGTGTCCGCGGCGACAGTGTTGACGCAACAGCAACTGCGCCCAAGCCTGTGAAGCCTGTGCGCGTCATGCCGCGTATGCTGGAGAAGATATTGGAAGACCGAGGCTTCTGGGTCAATCGTTTTGTTGATGAAGGGCAATACGGAAAGATTTGGGAGATTGAAGGACGTTCAGGGCGCAGACTTGCAGTTAAAGTAGTATCAGCACTCTTGGCAGGTCAACAGATTGATAAAGAAGAGCAAAATTATAGATGGATTCTGGAGAATAGAACAAACCTACCCGAAGAGGTAAAACGGCACCTTGTTAATGTGTACTCTGTTGACAGAATTCCCGGCAAAGACATCGTAAACCACCGCGAGCAGCCGTATCAAATGGCAGAAGGTGCGTTAGTGATTATTATGGAGTTGTTGACTACTGCACCAAAGGAAGTACTGGCCACTTTATTAATGGATGACCCCGACGAAGAGATTCCTACAAGCAAAATCAAACGTACATTCGGCAGTGAAGGTGCGGTAACTGAGTTGATCACAAACATGGCTAAGTCCATCTCGCCTCATATGACTGCTGCTGTGGACCGCTGGTCTAAATGGCATCTTGACACGTTGATTAAGCAAGTCACCAACGCTTTCCTTACAGGCGAAAGCCCAAGAGAAAACATGTATGTTAACTATGGTCGCTTGTCACGCTATCATGCTTCGTCATTTGAGCCACATGGACCACGATTATTAAACATCTTTTTTAATAAGATCGATAACATGCTTCCTGATTTTGTCAAGAAACATGAGTTGGATCCAGACGCCAACCCTGAACTCCACGATTACTTTTCAACTCGTAGAGAATCAGTGATGGACAGTGTGTCATACGAGCTTGATGATAGGATGTATTACCATCTGAAGATGCAAGTCGTTCCAATGACGTACGGCGCCCCAGAAGGTGCCAGATTAGGCGGCGGCGGCAAACACACGCAAGAGACATTCTCAGAAGCCGAGGGTTTGTTGAACGCAATGGAATATCTGCACGGCAAATCATTTAGTCCCAGAGACATGCACACAGGCAATGTCATGATGCGCCCAGATAGTGGGCAACTAGTTATGGTAGATGTGGGTCTGTTTAGGCAGTGAAGCAACTTTTTGAAAATTGGCGGCACTATATATTAGAGGATATGGACTCTGATCAAATACGCAAAATAATTCTCATCAATACCGATGATCGGTTTATGATTGTAAAGCGCAGTTCTGATGCACAAAAATACCCTAACGAATGGGATTTCCCGGGCGGTCATATCCATGAAGATGAAGACGAGATAGCTGGACTCAAAAGAGAAGTAAAAGAAGAAACTACTCTTGACATTGCAAGCCCCGTACAAGTACACCAGCATGGCAGAATAAAGTTTTATAAAACACGTCAGTACAATGGTACAATAAAACTAAGTGAAGAACACACTGAGTATAAATGGGTAACTATTGAGGAACTTGATAGTTATACTATAGGAGCTAAATTTATAAAAGCTGCAAAAGCAGCATTTAAAACTGACGACGATAGTGAAACGGGTAATAATCTCTGACTTACATATTGGGAGTGCGTATTGCAAGGAAGAGGAATTACTTCAGTTCCTCAATGGAGTGGAATGCGACGAACTAATCTTGGCTGGAGATATTGTGGACTTCGTGAAGGTGCCCATCTTCTCAGAACACTCGTTGGATATTCTGCATCGGATAGCATCGTTTCATAGCGTTGTTTATATTATCGGAAATCACGATTTCAGCTTTGACGAATTCGCCGGCAAAGAACTCAACCAGATTCGCTTTATGGAAGAGTATACCTTTACCGATTCTGGCAGAACATTCAGAGTTGAACACGGCGACCGTTACGATAAAGGATTTTGGTCCAGATTTGCGGAGGGTATATTATTAAAGTTGGTCTCGGTCTGCCAAGACTGGCTGGAAAGAAGATTTAGTGTTGACTTGGCAACATGGTGGTCAAACAAAGCATTAGCTAAACGTAAGCTCATAAGGCTTTGGGATATAATCGACTTCAATAATGATGTTGACGTGTCAATAATGGGACACTCTCACCGACCGGAGACTGTGATCTGGGTCAATCACAATGAAGAAATCAAAACATATGTCAATACTGGTGATTGGGTAGAGCATATGACCTACGTTACGGTGGTAGATGGAATCGTTAGATTAAAGAACTTTAAAAAAGAGCTTGACAAAGACCACATTTGATGTTATATTCTATTTAGTATGATATGGACGACACCGAAAATCTCGCTAAATCATACGCTGCACGTTTATTGGCATTAGACGATGTTGAGGCTGCAGCAAAAGAGATGTTTCATATCGTTGAAAGCGTCATCCATGATGAAGCTGAATATGAAAAAACAAAGATTTTCATTTTACAAATCGTTAAAATAATGGACAGCATTGATCCGAAATACAACCATGCTCTAGCCGTAGCTTATTACGCGCTTGTTAGTAGCTACTACAAGTAAACAAGCTCCGGTAGCTCAGTTGGATAGAGCAACAGCCTTCTAAGCTGTGGGTCGTAGGTTCAAGTCCTACTCGGAGTACCACATATATGACAAATTTTGAAGCAATCGGTATCGCTGAAGGGTTCTTAGAACCAGAAAGCAAGGAACAAGTCATTGCGGCTTGGCAACACTTGGTTGATACTGGGCTGGCATGGTCTTTACAGGGCTGGTTCGGACGAAACGCTAAACACATGATTGAGGAGGGAATAATCAATGACAAAAGCAAGAACACCGTATGACACGGTAGTAGTTTCAGGGGGGTTCGACCCCGTACATATCGGACACGTTAGGATGATTTTAGCAGCCGCCGAGTACGGCGATGTTATTGTTGTTGCTAACAGTGACTCATGGCTATTTCGCAAAAAAGGATTTGTGTTTATGCCATGGAATCAGCGAAAAGAGATTTTAGAGGCGCTGAAGGGCGTAATAAGGGTAGAATGGGTAGACGACCACGATGAGACCGTGTGCGAGGCTCTACGGCGTTTAAAGCCAACGTACTTTGCTAATGGTGGAGATCGAAAGTCCGATAACGTTCCAGAAGTACAAGTTTGCGAAGAGTTGGACATCGAAATGATTTGGAATGTCGGCGGCGATAAAATCGAAAGCAGCAGCGATTTGGTTAATAAGCGCCGGAAAAAAGCCCCTCATCCCGGGATTGAAAAGAGTACAGAAAAACAGGAATGGAAAAAGGGCTATGGTCGCGCAAAGCAAAGCGATAAATAGTTGAATGCGGGAATAGCTCAGTGGTAGAGCATCACGTTGCCAACGTGAGGGTCGCGAGTTCAAATCTCGTTTCCCGCTCCATTCCTTTCCGCTCCCGTTCAGCGGCGCCCCGGAAAAGCGCCTACGTGCAGATCGCCATGAGGACTAAATTGCAATGCAGATGGCGTGGAGGGTGACAAGCCCGATGAAACGTGTTTGGTCGAGTCGATGCTGGGGAGCATTTTTTATGGGTCAATAGCTCAATTGGTAGAGCACCGGGCTTTTAACCCGTAGGTTCTGGGTTCAAGCCCCAGTTGACCCACCACAGGAGAACACAGAAAAGCAAACTATTTACTATAGAACTAAATAGTGGGGTGAGGTCCGACAGGCACGGACACCCGGTTGTTACCCGGGAGGTTGCAGGTTCGAGTCCTGCCGCCCCAGCCATTGAAGGAGATATCATGGAAAATTATATTATTCAAGAATACAACAGAAAGACCAAAAAGTATCGCGACTTAGGCGCGATTATGGCATCTAATAAAGAAGAGGCAAAGGCGAAGTATCTGGAGGTCTCAAGTTGGACTCCTAATCGAGAAATCCTGCTGCATGCAGAACCGTCAAGCAGCTTTAAGGTAAGCAAGTAATGGCGACTACCAAGATAAACCCAAGTCAAGGGAAAGAAGACACCTTGGAAGATGCCGATGGCGACACCAAAGTTCAAGTAGAAGAATCCAGTGATGAAGACAAGATTCGCTTTGACACAGCCGGCACCCAGCGGCTTGTAATAAATGCTGACGGTGGTATTGCGTTTGGAAACGCCTCCACAGCCGGCTCCCCCGCCTCTTGGAACTTCTTTAATTTTAAGGGAGGTGGCGTCAGAGTTGAGGCTAACAGTTTTTATTGTGACAATGATCGTGGTGTACTTTGGGGAGACAGCTCTGTATCGATCAAGGGAAACGCATCTGCAGGAACTGAATCTCTCACTGTCAGAGCAAATTATAATGCATATATTCATGTTGATGGAGTGAATGGAGCAGTCGGGATTGGAACAAGTACCCCGGGCTCTGGTTTACATGTAGCATCGTCAGTATCATTTCCAACTGGAACTTTACGGACAAGCGCTTACACAATAACCGCAACTGACTTTTGTATTGTCGCAGATTGCAACTCATCAGCATTTACTCTTACATTGCCATCTGCGACAGACGCCATGGCTGGTAGAATATATACGATTAAGAGAATGGATTCAGGCAGCAACGGCGCCAATAACATGCTGACGATTTCACGTAACGGTAAAAACATAGATAATGTTGCCGGTGACTTGACTTTAGCAAACCTCGACGCGGTAGTACTTCAGTGCATTGGAGCCAGCCTCGGGTGGATCCGCATAGGGTCATTCATGGCGCCAATCTGATATGTTATAATGAAACCAAAGCACAAAGAGAACGATATTGTATTAGTCAAGTCTATCGCAGGGGATTCAATCCCATATATCCATGTAAAGCTTAAGACATATGAATATGTACCCCGCGACGGTAGCTGGGGCGGCTATGGTGGGTGGATGGCTGAGACATTGTACGAAGAAGAGTTAGTTGTCCTCCGCAAAGAATGGTCGATTCCGCTTAGGGTTGGGGACTTGACATTTGTTCACGATGGTTGTATAATAGAGGTAGAGAATAATGAGCTACAAAGCAAAACATAAAAAGTCAAGGCGCCGGCGTAAGGTCGGCTCTAAGAAGCGTTCCAACCGTCGCAAGGCACGCGGCAAGAAGAAGTAGGAGAATTATGAAGAAGTTTCTATTATCATTTTTGTTGTTTGCAATGCCATTAGCGGCTCACGGCACCAACCCTCTTGCTACCGACTTCTCTTTGAGAGATATCAATGGCACCCTATATAGGTTGTCAGAGCACCGTGGCGAGATCATAGTACTAAACTTTTGGGCTACGTGGTGCGGACCATGTGCCACTGAACTTCCACACCTTAATGCTATTGATAAAACATACGCCGATAGGGGCGTGGAAGTAGTTGCTATAAGTATTGACGCGGCAAGAGCAAGTTCTAAAGCGAAGGCTTATGTAAAGGCGCGCAAATATGAGTTCACGACCTTATTGGATAAGGACACCAGTGTGGTTGCACAGTATAATCCATCGAAAGCCATCCCATACACTGTTATCATTGATCGGCAAGGACGCATTGTTCACATTCATACTGGCTATATCGCCGGCGAGGAAGCTATTTATATTAGTCTGATCGAGGAGATGCTGGAAAATGAAAGTCGGTGATCTGGTTGTTCATCTATACGATGAGGAACGTGACATAACAGCTATCGGTGTCGTTCTTGAAACATTAGAACAGGCAACTCCGCCCCATGTCGATGTGAAGGTACTATGGTCAACAGAAACAAATCCGATTGGCTGGTGGAGATCAACACAATTGAGGGTAATAAGTCCGGTTAGCTGACTATTTATAACGCACATTTGTGACCCATGGGAGGTTGTTATGAATGAGATTTATAGGAAAAGTAGAATATTTGACTCCAAAAATTTTAAAACAACGTCCGCAGAAGTTATCATACTATAGAGTAACAGTCGTTACTGATGATGGCACTGTGGAAAACTTGGCATTAACACCGATAGAGTATAAGAAAGCACAGAAACGAGCAGGGAAAGGCGTAATGTATATAAAGCCTTCATTATTTATGAGGATATATGCAGCATTTGCAGCTATTTTTGGTACAAGCTATGGTAAAATACCAAAAAAACGAAGAAGGTGATAATTATGTATGAGACAACAACAGAAAGGCAGTATGACCGCTAAAAAGATTCAAGTACTAGATACCAGCGTACTTCTAACAGACGCTAACGCTCTTCTCTCTTATGGTAATAACGATATCGTTTTGCCCCTGAAGGTATTGGAAGAGATTGACAAGCATAAGAAACGTCAAGACACAGTAGGCGCTAACGCTCGTCGCGTCATCCGAATGTTGGATGGGCTACGAGAAAAGAAGAGCTTGCTGGAGGGCGTACGCCTCGGACGGGGCAAAGGCTTGTTACATGTTCGTGGATATTCATCAACGAACATAGGCATTCTACCGCAAGACCTAGACCCCACTGTACCAGACCATATCATTATTGCATGTGCCATGGCTGAGCAACAAAAAAATCCCAAGCGACAGGTTGTGCTGGTCTCAAACGATATTAACATGAGAGTCATTAGCGATTCTGTTGGTTTGCGCTGCGCAGGCTACAAATCTGTTAATAACGTTGTCGAAGATCGCGACAAACTTTATTCTGGATTTGCAGAACACTTGGTCGATGAAGAAATGATTGATCGTTTTTATGATGGCGATGAGATCATATTGGATCAAGAAGAAAAGAAGCTCAAGTTTATGGCAAACCAATATGTTATGTTGGTATCCAGCGCGAATGAAAAGAAGACTGCTTTGTGCAAGTATGTAAACGAACTGACACCGATTAAGCCAGTCGTACGTTACAAAAACGGAGTCTGGGGGGTCAACGCCCGAAACAAAGAACAGGCATTCGCTCTTGACATGTTGATGAATCCGGATATCCCTATCATTACATTGGTCGGTAAGGCTGGTTCAGGGAAGACTCTGTGTGCTATCGCCGCAGGTATCGAACAGACAATCGGAATGGACGGAGCAGGCGCTGGACGCCGGGAAAACCCATATAAGAAGCTGATTGTCTCTCGCCCCGTACAGCCTCTCGGGAAAGACATTGGATTCCTCCCGGGTTCTTTGGAAGAGAAGATGACTCCATGGCTTGCTCCCATTCAGGACAACTTACAGTTTCTGATGGGCAATGACAAACTTACTCTTGAGACATACATTGAAAGTGGCAAGATTGAGATTGAAGCATTAACCTATATCCGTGGACGCTCGATTGCAAACGCATTCATTATTATTGATGAGGCGCAGAACTTGTCGGTTCACGAACTCAAGACAATCATTACCCGCGTCGGTGACAACACTAAGATTGTCCTAACTGGCGATATCGAGCAAATCGATAATATGCATATTGACGAGACAACGAATGGCTTGGCATATGCAGTAGAAAAGTTTAAGTCCCATGCGATTGCAGGGCATATTACGCTCACAAAGGGCGAACGATCAAGAGTAGCGACACTCGCTGCAAAGATTTTATAAAAAAACAGTTGACAAACCACACAAATGTGGTTATAATATAGATGTTTAGGAGAAAAGCAAAATGGCTGAAATCAAATGGCTAACAAATGGAATGGTAGATACGGGGGATGCGCAAGCAGAACTTCCACCGGATGCACTCGCGCCGAGTCCGGAAATGACAGCGACGGTTGAAAAGGTTAATCCGATGAAGGAGTGGCTTGTGGGTTATGTCGGTGACATTCTTAACCCCACAGACGGCAACGTTACAACAGAAATGATTATTCATGCAATGAGTATTGAGTTTCCAGAGTTTCTTTTGGCGTTAGCAGAAGAGAACTGGATGCGCGGATATGCTCAAGCACTTCATGATGCAGAGAAAGGATTGGACTTGATAAACTCGGGTGAGATTGAAATCTCTCCCGGGGCAACCACAACAGAAAATGACGACAAAGTACCCTGATGGTCTGCGTGAATATATAAAGCTTTCTAGTTCTTCTTCGTTTCTAAACGAAACCAAGGCTGCACAGACTAAACTGCATAATCATATTGACGTATACATTAAAGACTCTCTACCAAAGGGTTTTGATATTGAGGGCGTATTGACAAAGATTGAGCAAGTCCTCCCAGCATCGTTGATGCAGGATATTGATGCGGTCATTATTGGCGAGTTTCAAATGCTTAAAGCTAGAGATTTAGACGCAGTATATGAAGACGGTGCCATTTACTTGACAAACGACCAAAAAAGCGAAGAAGATATGTTTGATGATGTAGTTCATGAGGTCGCTCATGCGGTTGAGAAGAACTTCGGAATGGAAATCTTTGGAGATGGTCTGGTAGAAACAGAATTCATCAATAAGCGCCGCGTACTGTACAGCACTCTGAACGCACACGGCATTAAAAATCTATCTATGTATGACTACATCAACCCGGATTATGATAAAAAGTTCGATAAGTTCTTGTATAAAACTGTAGGATATGATAAACTAAGACATCTGGTTACGGGCTTGTATCTGTCGCCATATGCCGCAACCTCTTTATCTGAATATTGGGCAAATGGGTTTGAGGCGATTTTTTCGGGTGAAGATCCGAAATATATTAAAAAAACATGTCCCGCTCTCCATAGTAAAATCATGGAGATCATACAAGCAGGTCAATTCCAACCTGAGGACGAAATGGAAGAAGAAGAACAAGGATGGATTAACGATGGCTACTAACTATGCCTATGATATTAAAGTGAGTAAAGACAAGCAGCACATTACGCTTGCAGTGGAACTACCCAAACGAGTAAAGGCTCGCGACCCCATTTTAGAAATGGATGACCAAGCAGCGATCAACATCATTAGAGATAATGGTTTTGGTACATATGAACTGGTTAAGGGTGGCACCCGGCTGACAAACTGGGTTTCCCGCGAAGGGAAGGGCGGTAACAGCACTGGCGAATGGCTCTTTGAGGCACCTGCCAAGAGCACTGCTAAGAAGACTACTGCTAAGAAGACTGCTACTAAGAAAGCAACCCCAAAAACAACTGATAGCTGAGGTTATCATGAGTCACATTTCGTACTCTGAACTAAAAAATTGGAATACCTGCGCCTTTTATCACAAGCTTGTCCATATCGACAAGCTAAAGGGCTTTAAGGGTAATGAGTTTACTGCATTTGGAACTGCTATTCACACTATCTGTGAGAAGAAGCTGCTTCAGGAGGCTGTAAGCGATGAACTATTTATAGAAGAACTCAAGAAGAACATTGCAAGTCTTGACGATGATATTAAAGTCGATAAGAAACTTGTTGTTAACATGGCAAGTCAAGGGAAGCAAATCATTCCCGAGATCGACGATGCCTTGGGAGACTACTTTGAAGAGTACGAGGTTGTTTCTACCGAGGAGCAGCTAATGGAGCCTATCGACGGCTACGACCTTAACTTCAAGGGGTTCATCGATGCGGTACTTAAGACCAGCGATGGCAAGTATCACATCATGGATTGGAAGTCATGTTCGTGGGGTTGGAATGCCCAACGCCGAAGCGAGCCCATGACCACATATCAGTTGACTTTGTACAAGCACTTCTATGCGATTAAGCACGGGATTGACCCAAAGTTAATTGAGACTCACTTTGCGCTTCTTAAGCGAACCGCTAAGAAGAACAGGGTTGAGATTTTTAGAGTTACGAGCGGTCCTAAGAAGACCGAAAATGCATTGGGGCTATTGCACCGAGCATTAGAAAATATTATCAAGGGCAACTACATCAAGAATCGCTTGTCGTGTCAACGGTGTGCATTCTATAAAACTGCAGATTGTCCGTAAAAGGAAAAAAACTAAGTGAGAAAAATCAAAGTATTAACAATCTCTGATCACCCTTTATCACCTTCGGGTGTAGGGACTCAGACCAAATATATGATTGAAGCGCTGCTCCAGTCTGGCAAATTTGAAGTTGTCAGTTTGGGCGGCGCTATCAAGCATCCGGATCACAAGCCGCAGAAGACAGAACAGTATGGAGACTTGTGGAAGATCTATCCAGTGGATGGTTACGGCACTGCAGACGCAGTGCGTTCTATTCTTCGGACAGAGCGCCCAGATATACTCTGGTTTATGACCGATCCACGCTTCTTCCCGTGGCTTTGGATTATTGAGCAGGAAGTCCGACCGCTGGTCCCTATGATTTATTATCATGTTTGGGACAACAAGCCGTACCCCATGTTCAATAAGCGATTCTATGATTCAAACGATAAGGTTGTAACCATCTCTAAGGTTACAGATGAAATCGTACGCAATGTGTCGCCCGATGTAGATACCGAGTATCTTCCTCACGCTGTTGACGGGTCAATCTTTGCTCCAATGTCGCAAGACAGCCTGAAGGAATTCCGGAATGGGTTTTATAACATCCCTGAGGGCGAGGATGACAACAAGGTTACGTTCTTCTGGAATAATCGTAATGCCCGCCGTAAGCAGAGTGGTAGTCTTATCTGGTGGTTCAAGGAATTCCTAGATGATGTTGGGCACGATAAGGCTCGATTGGTTATGCACACAGACCCCCACGACCAACACGGTCAAGACTTGGTAGCAATCATGAACCAAACTGGTATGGTTGACGGACAGGTGCTGCTTTCCACACAGAAGATCTCACCGGATCGTTTAGCTATGATGTATAACGCTGCTGATTGCACGGTTAACATTAGTGACGCAGAAGGCTTTGGCTTGGCAACACTGGAATCACTTTCTTGTGGTACTCCTATCATTGTCACCATGACCGGCGGCTTGCAGGAGCAGGTTACAGACGGGACAAACTGGTTTGGCATCGGGCTTGAGCCCTCTTCAAAGGCAGTTATTGGCTCCCAAGACGTACCTTATATCTACGAAGACAGGATTGGTTCTCAGCAGCTTGTTTCGGCTCTTAAGAAGGTATATGAGATGTCTTCGGCAGACCGCTCCAAGTTGGGGCTAGCCGGTCGAGAGCACACGCTCAATAACTATAACTTTCAGGTATATACTGACCGCTGGGTTAGCCTGTTAGAAGAAGCATATGAACACTATGGTTCTTGGAACCACCCAGACGGTCGCAAAAACTATAAAGGATGGGAGCATACAGAGCTATGAGTGATAACAGACCAAAGGTGATAGTCGTTGGACCGGCATTAACATTGTCCGGATACGGAGAGCAAACTCGATTTGCTTTACGCTCTCTGCGATCACAAGAAGACCAATACGATATCTACTTGAATACTACTAGCTGGGGTCAGACCGGCTGGATTCATGAAGACAACGAAGAGCGAGAATGGCTGGACAATATTCTGCATAAGACGGTACAGCACAACCAACAAAACGGAGAGTATGATATATCTTTGCAGGTAACCATTCCCAATGAGTGGCAGAAGATCGCACCGGTCAATGTCGGGTACACCGCTGGGATTGAAACAACCCGGGTCGCCCCTCAATGGATCGAGAAGTCCCGAGATATGGACCGCATTATTGTGGTCTCAAACCATGCCAAGGAAGTATACGAAGGTACGGAATACACAATCATGGATCGCCAGACCAATGAAAAGATTGGTGTCGCTAGCGTTCAAGTCCCAGTCACTGCTGTCAACTATCCGGTTAAGAGTTTTGAATCAGTTGATCTCGGACTGGAGTTCAGCACAGATTTTAACCTTCTGTGCGTAGCCCAGTGGGGTCCGCGCAAGAATGTACCTAATATGATGAAATGGTTCATCGAAGAGTTTAATGACAACGAGGATGCTGGGCTGGTGCTTAAGGTCTTCCATATGAATGCCTCCAACATGGACCGCGACTTTGTTAAGAAGCAATTGGCTGAAGCGCTGAGTCAGTTCCCGAATAGGAAGTGCAAGATTCACTTGGTTCATGGTCACATGTCTGAGGCAGAAATGCATACTCTATATCGACACCCTCAGATCAATGCCCTCGTCACTTTGACACACGGAGAGGGTTTCGGGCTTCCGCTATTTGAGGCAGCATACGAAGGTCTTCCAGTTATCGCTCCTGCGTGGAGTGGGCAGATGGACTTTTTGTTTGCCCCCAGCAACAGCAAGAAAAGCGACAAGCTTCGACCTCACTTTCTTAAGGTGGAACACACCATGGTTGACATTCCCGACGATGTAGTGTGGGAAGGGGTATTGGTGAAAGGTTCACAGTGGTGTGAGCCAACGGAAGACAGCGCGAAGAAGCAAATGCGGGCACTGTATAAAGACTCCTCCCGTTATAAGGGACAGGCAACTCGACTCAAGAAGCACCTACTTGCCAACTTTACTGCTGAACAAAAGTATGCAGAGTTTTGCGAGGCATTCGCCGGCGATCAGAAGTTAGACATCGATGCATGGCTTACTGAGTTGGAGGCTGGCGTTGAAGAGCACGAATAAATACGAAGTTGGACAGTTTGTCCGATGGTACGAAGCATATGCAGAAGGTATCATGGGTCGCGATGCCGGCTTCGGCGTTGTAACTGAAGTTCGTCAGCATCACGTTTATTCCGACCATATAACTTATGGCGTCCTGCGAAACAAGCATGGCGATGTTATGTGGTTTGAAGAAGGGCATGTAGAGGACAAAGAAGATTTTAAGGAAAGAATGAATGAGCAGAAAGCCAACAATAGCATTTGTAGCTGATTTCTTTGCTGACGAGATCAGCGGCGGAGGAGAAGTGAATAACGATGAACTTATTAAGCTTCTTTCTGCCGATTTTCATATCATGAAAGTCAAGAGTAGAAACTTAGACCCTGTTGCCATCGAGTATGGACTGGTAGACTATTATATTGTTTCTAACTTTCTTCAACTACCATATCAAAGTTATAAAAAGCTGGTTGAAAAAGCGAAGTACATTATTTACGAGCACGATCATAAATACGTGCGTAATCGTAACCCAGCAGAGTACCCAGATTATCAGGTACCCCGGTCGGATATTGTTCACTATGAGCTTTATAAGAATGCTGCAGCAGTATTGTGCCAATCAGATTTCCACGCGGATATCGTACGGAAGAACTTAGGGTTGGAAACCATCAAGAGTTTGGGCGGCAACCTTTGGTCGCCAGAAAGCCTGTCCCTCATGAAAGACTTGTCAAGTCAAGAGAAGGTGGACACCTGTGCGATTATGCAGACTGACAACTGGCACAAGAATACTGTTGGAGCCGTACGCTACTGCAGGATGAAGCAACTAAAATATGAACTGATCGCTCCTTGTGATTATCATGAGTTCCTGCAAAGGCTCGGAAGCTATAAAAGAATTGTGTTCTTCCCACAGACACCAGAGACACTTTCCCGCATCGCAGTTGAAGCTAGGATGATGGGTATGACAGTTATTACAAATCAGAATGTTGGCGCCACTAAAGAAAAGTGGTTTGGGCTCAAGGGCACAGAACTTATTGAGGTAATGCATCAGAAACGAGAAGAGATTCCGCAGATCGTGAAGGGGATATTAAATGGGTAACCATTTTAAAATCATTGTTCCGTTTTACAACGTAGAGAAGTGGATTAAAGTTTGTATTCGTTCGGTCAAGGCGCAGGACTATAAAGATTTCCAATGTATCCTATTGGATGACATGTCAACAGATGGTACAGCAAAGATTGTACGCGAAGAGATCGGTGATGACCCTCGCTTTATATTTATTGAGGTGCAAGAAAAAGCATATGCTCTTAAGAATATTTACGATGGCATTAAGATCGCAGACCCCTCCCCGGAAGACGTTATTGTAACCCTTGACGGTGATGACTGGCTGTCTCGCAGAGACGTATTGTATGCTTTAGACCAAATCTATAAGAACTCAGATTGCAGAATGACTTACGGTAGCTACGCCGAATATCCATCTGGGATGAAGGGTAAGTTTGCGAAGCAAATCCCTAACGAATGGGTAGCTAATAGTGTCTTAAGAAGATCCCCGTGGCAGGCTTCTCACTTGCGTACGTTTAAGCACGACCTGTGGAAGCGCATTGACCCTGCAGATCTTAAGGACACTGATGGCAACTTTTACCGCATGGCATGGGACTTAGCTTTCATGTTCCCAATGCTGGAGATGGCTGGAGCAAAGAGCACTCACGTAACTGAACCTTTATACGTTTACAATATGTCAAACCCGCTAAACGATCATAAGATTGATAACGAGTTGCAGATCCGAACGGAGAATGAGATTCGTGCCAAGCGTCCTTATGCAACACTCCCGCAGGAACATGGGCAATACCCATCGACCTGCATTGTCTCAGAGGCAAATCGGTTTGTGTATACTTTCATTCCAAAGGTCGCATGCAGCAGTCTTAAAATGGCGCTGGCGACCAAGTTCGACGTAGAAGTGAATATCAGCACCGAAGCTAAAGAGGATGTATTTAACGACTTACACTCTTTTGAGGCGATGCACGCTGCCAATTGGCCAATCGCATCTAAGCATTTGATGGCTACAGACCGTGTGTGGGATTATCTAAAGTTCGCAATAGTTCGCAATCCATGGGATCGACTTGTCTCTTGCTATAAGAATAAGATTCTTGCGTCTGGAGATACAAACGATTTTTATGAGAATGGCGTCCACCGCGCTTTGGTAAAAAACTACGGAGACTTATTTCAGCCTGACATGACGTTCTCTGATTTCGCAGATGCGGTCTGCGCAATTCCAGATGAGTTGGCGGAAGACCATTTCAGGTCACAACATACATTCATCACACATCGCGGTGAAGTATTCGTTAACCATGTTGGAAAGCTGGAGAACATCGAAGAAGAATGGGCGTATTTGTGTGCCAACGTCAATATTGACAACGAGCTTGGGAACATTAACGTTTCCTCGAACTCCGGCGCCTACAAAGATTACTATACTGACAACCTCCGTGCCAAAGTTGCGGAGAGATATCAAGAAGACATTGAGATGTTCGACTATGATTTCTAAATGGCTATTTATTCATGTTCCCAAAACGGGAGGGACTTGGCTTAAGAACTCACTTGATGCTTTTAAGCCTCCCCCAGAAAAGATGGAATATCTCTATCTGATGGACAATCTAGGAAAGCATGTAGTGTCAAAGGCGGATTCGGTTGAACCCCTAGGGGCTAAAGTAGAGAATCTAGGACATTCATTTCCGTATAGGTTTACAGTCAACGGATGGAAGCCCAAAGCTACAAAATATTTTCATATGCCGTTTCTGGAGGACATGCCATATCATCTTAAGTTCAGCCCAGACTATACGGAAGAGAATGACCACATAGGCTACGTTACGATTATCAGGAATCCATTTGATTTATTTTATTCATATTGGCGGTATCGTCCAAAGTACATGGACGATTGGGTTGCAACAACTGATAACCACGGCGGCTGGTTTGGCTGCAATGCGATTATGGGAACAACCACATTTCATGATTTTGTAGAGCATTATTTGGATGAGGGAAAGGACTGGCACATTCCGCCACTTAAGCAGAACTTATTTGCCCAGCTATACAGGAAAGACGGAACTTTGATTCCTAAGATGGAAAACATATTGAGAACCGAATATCTACAGACAGACTTTACCAGTTGGTGCGAAAGGAACGAGATTCCATATCGGAACGTTGCTGCAGAAGAAAGCAATATAAACCCAGTTGAAGAAACGCATAAAGACAAGTACACGCTCCGCCAAGTACATCTACTGGAGCAGGCTTGGGGCGATCAGTTAACAACATTTAACTACCACTATAGAGACTGCAGAGATTAACAATGAGTTTTAAGATTTACTTTATGCCCTCACGCGGCATGGACAACATGAGCCAGAATGAACTGCTGGAGCGAGCCAAGCGGCAAACGCCCGGGAACTCTGGCGTGTGGAAAGATATGAAGGGAGTGCCGGATATAAACGATGCCGACTACTACGTTATCTTGGAAGCAACAGATCACCAGACACCGGATGCTAACAAGACTTTCTATTTTAGTCGTGAGCCCCGGGGTGTCGGTCGAGGTATGGGACCAATGGATCCACGTATCAGGCGGTTCTCCTTCCTGACCGGTGAATCTTACTTTTCTAGCTTCTGGTACTGCGAGCGCTCCGGGTATACAAAAACTTATGATCAACTGCTCAAGCTACAGCCCCAGAAAAAGAACAAAGGAATGTCTTGCACTGTTTCTGAAAAGACATGGCTACCGGGCATGGATACCCGCGTACAGTTTGTTAAAGAACTACAAAAGCGCCACGCTGATAAGTTTGATTTATACGGACGAATCAGTAAACTTCCAGAATTAACTGATTTTGTGCTTGAAATTAAAGACGATGACAAGTATAATACTCTTAAAGACTACCGTTATTGCTTGGCTTTCGACAATGGAACTTACCCAAATTATTTCGCAACACAATTCACAGATACATTACTGTCTTGGGCTTTGCCTATTTATAATGTTGCACCCGGAATCTCCAACATTCATGAGTTCTTTCCCGAGGGCTCTTACATTCCGTTCGATGCTCGAAATCATAATGAAATAGAACGGATTATTAAGCTTCTCGAAGAGGACAACTTTGAAGATCATATTCCGGCGATGACTGAGGCGAGAGAGCTAATCCTCAACAAGTATAATCTATGGAATACAATTTATGAAGCCATCACTATCGGCAAAAACACATGGTATGCGAATGAAGGATAGAACAGAAAAAAGCGGATGCTTGATTTGCGGCGGAAAACGTCGTAAGATTGTGCATAAGTTTTCTGACTTGCCTGCGTCCCGGCGCGGCAAGCAAAAGCTTGATATTAAACAATGCTCCAACTGTGGTTTCATTGCATCCCACCCGCCACAACCCAACGATCACTGGAGTGACAAGTACGAGGGCGACTACTGGCGAGAGTATCAAACCAGCATCGGTGAGCGCAGGATTGATGAGCGCTGTGAAGAGTTTGAAATGATTTCTGTTGAACGCATTGGCTTTCTTCAAAGCTTTTATCGCCTGCTGCCTCCGCCTTTGCGGTTTAATCCGACTGGCAGGTTTCTCGATGTTGGCTGCTCAATGGGTTTCCTAGTCGATGCGGCACAAGAGGCAGGATTCTCAGCGCATGGGATCGACCCCAACCAACAAGATGTTGATGAGGGCATCGAAAAGTATGCTGTCCCTCTAGAGCAGGGATACATTGAGGATTACGACAATGGCACGTTTGATGTCATCATGTGCTTTAATACTATTGAACACGTTGCTCGCCCGGACATTTTAATGGCTGAGATGGTGAAGAGACTATCCCCTAAGGGTGTGCTTGTCGTAGGTACTCATGATATTGAATGCGAGAACTATAAAAACGAAGGCGTAGAGTGGAAACACATCAAGCCGGCAGAGCATTTATATTATTTCAGCAAAGATACGTTAGCCAGCTTGGGTGAACACCATGGTTTAAAAGCCTTCTGGCATGGCAAGCCTATCGAAAACTCTATCGTCACATACTTTATTCAAGGGGGCTGACATGACAACACAAGATTTAAATGTATACGTCTTTACATCTAACGATTATCTGCATATCCTGCGACCATTCAGCTTCCTATTAAACAAGTTTTGGTCGCCAGAACAGAAAGTCGTAATCGTAGGGTTTGACCATCCGCAGTTCGACCTTCCATCTAACTATGAGTTCGTCTCTTTGGGCGAACAACGCGGTCTGAAGTACTGGACCGATGATCATCTTGATTATTTCAAAGGCATCGAAGACGAATACTTTGTGCATATGCTTGAGAATGAGTTTTTTCTTAAGCCGCTTGACATGTCAATCTATAATGATTTGGTAGATCGCCTCAATCCAAAGATTGGACGAGTCGATTTAACCCCCGGTCCCTCTCAGCGCAGCAACAATTTAGTTGAAAATCGCGGAGAGTATGATATAATTGAGTTAACACAAGACGCCAGCTATCGTCTGGCTCTGCGCTTTAACATCTGGAACAAGGATTATCTAATGAAATACTTGATTCGTGGAGAAGACTGTTGGGAGTACGAAGTGAAGGGAATCGAACGCTCGAAAAATGACGGCTATCAAATCCTTGCCACTGACCGGCAGTACGTTATGCATATTATGGACGGAGTTGCGATGACTGGCGGCAAGCGCCCGAACATCTTAGACCTTCGTGCGCGCTTGCACCCCGAAAGAAGCTCATTTCAGCTTCCTCTTGACGAGGCAACAATCGAGGAAATGCAAGACTGTAAGATTATTAAACCCAAGGGACAATATTATGAGGTAGTACTTTGAGAATCTGCTACTTTAACACGCATGCCACATTAGGCGAAGAGCATGCTGACATTTGTTTTAACTCTTTGGCAAACCAGAGCGTGGATTATAAGTTTGATGTAATGTACATCTACAATACCCACCCTCAGGAGTTGCCGAACAACAAGCTTCTCGGTCTGATCGATAAATATAGGCTTCGACACCATTTTGATAAGATTGAGATCCTGCCCAAGAGCGATGGAAAGACTCTTGGGCAGGACATGCTTTATTTAACTAGTCATTGTCAAGAGGCAAATCCTGCTAAAGTACTAATGTTAAAGTCAGATTATGGGGTTTCTGCCAACTTTATGAAGGGCTTGGGAGATATTGACACGTCAATAAGTACTGATAGTCGCTTTATCTTTACCCCACCAACCGCTAATGCAAAAGAATATATTCAAAAAGATGAAATTCTACAATATCTCCAACGAGGAGCCTTCGTCCCATCAGATGAGATCACTTATTACTTTGGCAGCGACTACGCTGATTCTTTGGGCGACGGTGACCTCCGGGTTTTAAAAGACATTTGGCATCAAGATCCAGAGGACTTGGCTGCTGACATGCGTAGAGACTTTGAAGACCCTACAGATCCTAGGGTAAGGTTTGTAGCCCACACCGTTAGAGCAGACTTTAACTGCCATTATATGGATGGGACGACCTTCTCAGAGATTGATTTTCAGGGTTCTAACCCAGACCGCACTTGGAACCTGAGTTTTTGGGGAATCCAAGCTGCCCAACGAGTGCAAGGCGTGCCGTTTATTGACATCGGCGGTCCATTCGTTGTACACATTTTCCACTCGATTGTGGGACCAAACAGAGAAGAGCCCCGAGAGGACGAATACAAGGTCCACCCGGGTCAAAGGTATTAAGGAGAAACAAATGGATTTATATTCAACAGCAGTAGCGTATTTTGACGCATTTTCGGCTAAAGACACAGAGCGTTTAGGGGAGTTGTATGCCGATAACATTTATTTACGAGACTGGGAAGGGACGTATGTAGGCAAATATCCGGTATTGAAGGCAAATGCGGCACTTTTTGAGAACGTGGAAGCCATCGTGGTGCGCCCAATTGCGCTACATTTTGACACAGATGACCTTACAATTTCGGCTGAAATCGAGATTATGATAACAGGAATGGACCCTTTCCTAGTTGTGGACATCATTGAGTTCAATTCCGATAGCAAGATCGTTGCAATCAGAGCGTATAAGGGATAGAGATGTATAATAATATTATCGCCACAGCGTTCAACAACTCCGGCGAGTACTTCACTTCGGGTCGTACGATGATTGAGCACATTTTATGTTTTTCAGGTGATGTTGTGGATCAGATTATTGTTTTTAATCTGGGACTCACGGATGAAGAGAAGGCAATCCTTAATGAATATCCAAAGACTCAAGTTGTTGAGTTCCCCGAAGACCCTTACGAGGGCTACACCGACTGTATGACTGACGAGCAGACGAGTCAGAGCCGCAATCACGTTTGGAAGTGCGGCGCCGTCCATCATGCACAGGAGTATGGAAAGAACATTCTTTGGATTGACTCTGGTATCGCTCCGTTTACTAACGTTGAAAAAGTCTTTGAAGTCATTGCCCGCGACGGGCTGTTCTTTTCTTCCGATCAACGTTGGAGAAACGATTGGCGAACCAGTGAGAACTACCACAAGGGTATCGGCTTGACCGAAGAAGAAGCCAGCAAGTTTCAAGTGTTTGCTGCAGTCTTGGGCTGGCAATCCGCCGGACCTTACCAGAAAGTTATCGAAGACATCTATCGCGTATCTCTTGACGCTGACATTATTCAGAACCCCATGATGGAGCAAGGACTCAACGAGCAATCCTTGTGGGGCTTGACGGCAAACAGAGCCGGCTATGAACTGTTGGTCAACGACGTATGGGACAACGACAACAACCTAGGTCGCGACTCTCGCGGCTGGGGTCTTGGCATGCCTGACCAAATGCGTATTTATCGCGACCGCGATGGTAGTGTTCTTATGCGAGTGTGGCGGAACGATGGATTCTATGGCTCCCGATATCGCCCGAAGCTCACAAGGATAATGTCTGTAGGTGTTGACAAAGCAACGCTTCTCTATGAGCGCCTGATTCAATCTACAGCCCCACCACGATTCAAATGAAACATCTTTTTTCAATCACCTGTCGATTTGACCCGGCGAACCCGGTCGTGCTTCCGTGCGTTCAAAGCATTCGCGAGCACCATCCGGATTCTCCCATTCATATCGTAGACAGTAACTCAGAGGACAAATCATATTATGGAGCAGTTAAACAGTTTGGCGCAAAGGTTGAAGACATTGGGAACCAAAGCCTTACAACTGGAAATATTTGGCACACCTATGAGAACTATCCTGATTACGATTATTATTATTTTCTTCATGATTCTATGCTAATCAAGGACGGGCTCTTGGATCTTCTAGAAGAAGATGTTGTCGCCTTGCGCTACTTCCGTTCGTGGAATGGAGTGGGCTGGACACCAGCAGAGGTGCCAACCGGAGACAATGGATTTGTTTATGATGAAACATACAACTGGGCGAACACACAGCTTCTGGCGAAGACAAGTTATAAGCCAGAGTTGGGTCATCGATTCGCCGCCCTCTTTGGACCGATGCTCATGTGTAAGCGCACTGTCTTAGATAAGCTCAAGGCTGCAGGGTTCGACAAGATTCGACCCACAACCAAGCGCCAGTCTGAAGCGATGGAGCGTGTGTGGGGAATGGTTTTAAATATGGAGGGCTATGACTTGTCAGAGCTTTCTGTTCAGGGATACTGCTATGATCCCGGTTATCAAGAAACTCATAGATTTGAGAAAATATTTTTAGGAAGACAATAATGGTAGACAATAGTGAAATCTTAGTCATCTTCGATTTAGATGGCGTCCTCGTAGATGCTCGCGAGCTACACTACGAGGCTTTAAACAGAGCGTTAGCATCAGTGGACGGAAAGTACATTGTGAATCGTGCTGAGCACCTATCAACATATGATGGGCTGCCCACGTCAAAGAAGCTGAACATGCTCACAAAGAACAAGGGCTTGCCGAAGGAACTACACAATACTGTGTGGCAGCGCAAGCAGGACATGACTTACAAGATCATCTCCGAGGAGATGGAGTATGACACACGCATGCGTGGGGTGCTCAAGCAACTCCGCGATGACGGATATAGAATCTGCTGCGCATCGAACTCTATCAGAGAATCCGTGAAGATGATGCTTCTCAAGAAGGGACTCTTGGAGTATGTCGAGTTTATTTATTCCAACCAAGATGTCAAGGCTCCAAAGCCCAGCCCAGAAATGTATCTGAAGTGCATGATCAAAGCTGGCATCGGACCCAAGTATACTCTTATTGTAGAGGACTCACACATCGGTCGTAAGGCAGCACTCAGTTCAGGTGCTTCTTTATGCGCGGTGCGTAACCCTGACGACGTGACCTATGAGAAGGTCAAGGGTGCTATCGAACATAACTTTAAATCTCAAAAAATTATTACACCATGGCAAGGAGGCAAAATGAACGTATTAATTCCAATGGCGGGTGCCGGAAGTCGATTTGAAAAGGCAGGGTATACTTTCCCGAAGCCGCTTATCGATGTCAACGGTAAACCAATGATCCAACTAGTGACGGAGAACTTGAACATCGAGGCTCGTCACATTTACATCGTGCAAAAGTCGCACTATGAGAAATATAATCTTCAACAGTTATTAAACCTCATCTCACCGGAATGTGTGATTGTACAGGTGGACGGCATTACTGAAGGTGCAGCGTGTACTACATTGTTGGCAAAGGAGTTTATCAATAACGATGAGCCTCTGGTCATCTCAAACTCCGATCAGGTTTTTGAGTGGGACAGCAACGAGTTTATGTATTCTATGGTTGCAGATGAGGTAGACGGAGGTATCCTTACCTTTGAAGCGACTCATCCCAAGTGGAGCTTTGCGAAGCTTGGTGACGATGGCTTTGTTACAGAGGTCGCAGAGAAGAATCCCATTAGCAATATTGCGACGGCTGGAGTTTATTACTTCCGCAAGGGCTCTGATTATGTAAAGTATACTGAGCAAATGATTGAGCGAGATATTCGTACTAATAACGAGTTTTATGTTTGCCCTGTATACAATCAGGCATGCGAGGACGCCCAGAAGATTAAGGTTTTCCACATTGATAGAATGTGGGGTCTCGGAACACCCGAGGATCTAAACCACTATCTTCAGCACCACCCTAGGGAATAGCATGTATAAGGCTTTTATCTTTGACTTTGATGGCGTACTCGTTGACACTACCGATATTCAGGTTCGCTCGATTGTACGAGCGCTTGGGCGCCGCGACTTTAATGTTAGGCACCCTAGTGACTTGGAGATTGTAAACTCTACAATCACCACTAAGGCTAAGCTTATCAAGTTTTGTGACAAGGGTTACATCACCATGGATCAGGTATATCCGATTTATGAAGACAAGAAACAGATTGCAAATGAACTGATGGCAGAACTAAACCCTCAGCATTACTTTGATAAGATAGAAATGTTTAAGTACCTCAAAGAACAGAAAAAGAAGATAGCCATTGTAACAAATGCTAATGGTCAGTCTACCCGTATGTTATTGGAACACTTAGATTTTGCAAAATACATCGACGTGCTTATTACAAATAGTGATGTCATCAATCCGAAGCCACATCCCGAGCCGTACATCCGTGCTTTGATGATGCTAGCGCGTATCGGGTGTGACCTTGACGAATGTATTATCTTTGAGGACTCTATAGTAGGGCTTGAAGCTGCACGCGCCACTGGTGCCTCTGTACATGAAGTCAAAAGCTGGCGCGATGTTAACTATGGCTTGGTTGCTGATATTTCAAGGAGAGCAGAGTGAGAGTTGCATTATGTTTTAATGGTCTTGCCGGCGGAAAGAATGACAAAGGGCTCCCCGTTGACTGGCAACTGGCAGTCCCATATTTCAAAGACAACATTATTAACCTTGGAAGTCAAGAAGTCGATGTGTTCTTTCACACATGGAGCACTGAAGCTGAAGAAGAACTGGTAGAGTTTTATGACCCTAAAAAATATATGCTTCAAAAACAGATTGACTTTGATTCATTGGCGAATAGATTTGATAAGAAGGTACACTCTGATGTGCCACGGCACTTTCATTCAATCATGAGTCGTTGGTACTCTAACGAAAAGGTGCTACGACTTAAAGACGACTACGAAAAAGAGCATGGCTTCAAATATGATTATGTTATGACATCTCGTTTCGATGTGGCGTGGCTCAAGCCCTTGGATTTCAGCCAGTTCGACCGTGACTCTATCTGGTGCGGTCGCCATGAGAAGGATACAGTCTTTGACACCTTTAACAGCAAAGGCATGCCCGTAGAAGGCGTGCTGGAATATTGGTTGTTTGGCGGCTCCGAAGCCATGGACCGTACGATAGATTTGGTCCGGAAAGTACCAGAATATATTTATGTGGGGAACTGCCGCATGTCAAACCACGACGTTATCCCATATCACATAGAAAAAGAAAACATGTTAGATAAGTTCAAGTTTCACTTCTGGGAGATTGAAGACTTCCAGCTTGTTCGGCGCCTCCACGGAGGTCTTGAACAATGATGTATATAGCCCACAGAGGCAACACAGACGGTCCTAAGCCCGAACTGGAGAACAGCCCCGACTACATCGACAAAGCCCTGTCAGAAGGCTTCTACGCCGAAATAGACGTTAGAAAGGGGAATATGCTCGGACAGTTTATCATGGGTCATGACTACGGCGAACACAAGTTGCCTATTGAATGGTTTGAAGAACGCCGAGGGCATCTGTTCATCCACGCAAAAGACTTAGAAACATACACATACTTTACTCGCGAAAAAGGATGGAACGTGTTCTGGCATCAAGAGGATGATTATACATTAACCTCTGCCGGCATGATTTGGGCATACCCGGGAAAAACATTAAACGAGAAAACCATTTGCGTTATGCCAGAAAACGTGGTATACTCTAGAGTAGACTTATCCCGATGTTTGGGAATATGCAGTGATTATGTCACGAATTATAGGATGGAATACGGTACATGAGAGTTCCACAGTTTATGCCTTACATTGGCATGGAAGAATATGAAGCTATTAAAAGCTGCTTTGAAGACAACTGGATTACAGAAGGTCCGAAGGCAGCAGAGTTTAGCGAGAAATTGCTTGAAATAATTGGAAGTAAATACGGTGTTTTCGCTCCAAATGGCACTTTGTCGCTTTACCTCGCTTTACGGGCGATGGGTATCGGTCCCGGCGATGAAGTCATTGTGCCAGACTTCACATTTATTGCCTCCGCAAACGCCGTCGAAATGGTTGGTGCCCGCCCCGTATTTGTTGACGTTGGATGTCACGACTTGCAACTTCGCATTGACGATTGCGAGCGTGTACGCACCGACAAAACTAAGGCAATTATGCCGGTTCATATCTATGGATTTGCAGCAAACATGACGGAGATCATGAAGTACGCAGAAGAAAGGAACCTAATGGTTATCGAAGACGCTGCTCAGGCACTAAGTATTAAGTGGGACGGTCAAGGCTGCGGAAGCTTTGGAGACACCGGATCCTTTTCTTTCTTTGCAGACAAGACTTTAACCACCTGCGAGGGCGGCTTTGTAACGACAGACGACGAAGAGATCTATAATAAACTTCTTCTTCTGAGAAACCAAGGTCGTCTCCATAGAGGCACTTTTGAACACCCAGCAATCGGATACAACTTTCGGATGAATGACGTACAAGCGGCAATCGGTTTGGCTCAGCTAAAGAAGCTGCCCGAAATCATCGAGAAAAAGCAGAAAAACTACAGCCTTTATAAAGAAGCGCTAGCAGATGTTGAAGAGGTTGAGCTTTTGTCTCCGGCTGAAAAGGTAGAGCCGTATGTGCCGTTCCGAGTTATCTTGCGCACCCGAAGCCATCCGAGCGAACATTTGATGGGCTTTATGTCTATGAATGGCGTTGAGCCAAGAACCTTTTTTCACCCGCTCCATCTACAGCCCTGTTTTGACATCTGGGCTGATGACGAGCGCCACAACCGCAAGCATTTTGAGGTTGCCGAACACGCCCGTAACCATGGCGTGTGCCTGCCCTCTTTTGCCGCGCTAACAGAGAAGCAGATTTTATATGTCTGCGATGTAATTAAAGAATTCTACAGGAGAAAATGATGATTCATGTCCATTCTGCAGCAGACCCCGGCACGCTGCTGCTGGTTATTAACCGGGGCGACGAAATCGGTGTCAACCGCGCCGATCTTAGTCCAGACGATCAATACTTACAGTGTGCAACCAAGAAGCTTTCCAAGGGAACCACCTTTGCACCTCACCGCCACAACGAGATAATCCGAACGACAGATATTACCCAAGAGGCTTGGGTGTTTTTGAAGGGTCGCGTTGCTGCTAGGTTCTGGGATATCGACGATCAATTGATTTATGAGACAGAGTTGGGCGAAGGCGATGCCGCAATTGTGTTCCGTGGTGGTCACAGCTTTGAGGTTTTAGAAGAGGGCACTATTTTATATGAGTTCAAGACCGGTCCCTATTTTGGCGTCGAAAAAGACAAGACTTATATCGAGGAGAAACAATGAAAAAAAAGACATATGATGTAGAGAATTACCCTCTCCGCGCATTGGTTTGCGAGGCTTTGGGGCATGAGGATTTGGAGAACCTACATAAACATTATACCTACGAACCATTTACTATGGAAAACAACTCCAATACCGTGTTGCATGACCGGTTTTATGACAAGCTCCGATCAGGTTGGTCAGACTTCCATGACACTTATGATCTCTTTGTCAAAGAAGTCATTGTACCGATTTACGGAAGTAGAGACTTTATTTACCAAACCCTCCCTACGTTCCGTGTACATTTGGTGGGCAACTGGGCAGTGCCCGAATTCCATTGTGATTCACAACCCGGATATAATCACCCAGAGGGAGAGATCAACATCCAGATTGCTGTGACCGATATGTTTGGTACGAACGCAACATGGAGTGAATCTGTGCCGGGTCTTGGTGACTTTGCGCCAATAGAAATGAATCAGGGCGAGTTTACAGTCTGGGACGGGGGGAAGCTCAATCACGGCAACATGATTAATGATTCGGGTCAGACCCGCGTATCATTTGATTTTAGAATTTTACCACTTAACAAATACGACCCATCAAAGGCGAAGAAGTCAGCTACCCGTGGCACTTCTTTTACTGTTGGTGGATACTACAAGGAACTTAAATGAGCAAAAAGAAAGCATTAATCACAGGAATCGCAGGACAGGATGGAAGCTACCTATCTGAACTGCTGTTAGAAAAGAACTACGAGGTCCACGGAATCATCCGAAGGTCATCTGTTTCAGAGAATCAAGACAGCCGCATTCAGCACTTGCAGGGGCAGATTCACACGCACTACGGGGATCTAACTGATTACCCTTCTCTGGTCCGTATTGTGTCGGAAACCCGCCCTGATGAGATTTATAACCTTGGAGCTATGAGCCATGTACGAATCAGTTATGACATGCCATCGTTTACTATCCAAACAAATGCTTTGGGTGTGCTGAATATGTTGGAAGTCTATCGCTCTTTCGTTCCTAATGCTGGCTTCTATCAGGCAAGCTCTTCAGAGATGTTCGGCAACTCTGTTGACGCCGATGGCGTACAGCGCCTCACTACCCCCATGAACCCTGTCAGTCCTTATGGCTGCGCAAAGGTCATGGGGTACAACTTGGTTAGACATTATCGCCATGCATACGGACTTCACGCATGTAATGGTATTCTGTTTAATCACGAATCCCCTCGACGCGGCTCAAACTTTGTGACAAACAAGGTTGTGAAGACTGCTGTGCAAATCAAAAAGGGGCTGAGAGATAAACTTGAATTGGGTAACCTAGACTCCTATCGAGACTGGGGACACTCAAAAGATTATGTTCGTGCGATGCACATGATTATGAACCATCATGAGCCGGACGAATTTATTGTTGCAACTGGGGAGACACATTCTGTAAGAAATCTTGTAGAAAGAGTCTTCACCAAGTTGGAAATGAACTACGAAGATTATGTCATTCAGAATCCAAAGTATATGCGTCCTGAAGAACTTAAGTATCTTAAGGGGGATCCTTCTAAGGCTGTAGATGTCTTGGGCTGGAAACCAGAATATACATTTGAAACACTTCTGGATGACATGATCGACCGATGGGTAAAGGAACTATAAGGAGAATATGAATATGTCCACAACCATGAAGACACTTAATTTGTCTGACCAAGCACTCGGAGCCGTTATGCTAGCGCTCCAAAACTCACTACTGGACCAGAGCGATATCGTTCCGGTGCTTAGGGGGTTTAATTTTGTTTTTGACGACGACTCAAGGCTCGTTGTCTCAAACCCGCCCACCACCCGGGCACCAGATACGGATAGCGGTCCCGACAAGGATTAGCCGCATATGCCGAGGTATACATACCGGTGTGAAAAATGCGATTTCACACTGGAAACAGTTCACTCTATGAAAGAGTGCCTAACAGATTGTGATCAGTGTGATGAAAAATCCACATTGGTCCGTGTTCCTGCCATTACGTTTATAAAGGCAGGCACAGCTATGTCTGCTCCGACCGGTCAGAAAGTCGGAGAGCTAGTTGAACAACACATCCAAGATGCGCGTGAAGAGTTGGCACAAGAAAAAGCCGACTTGCGTGGAAAAGATTATAAGGAGAAAAAATGACCACATTACAAATAATAATAACGTTGTTGGTCGTCTCTGCGACACTAAATGTTGTAGCGCTTTGGTTCATTCGGAATTTATTAACCAAGCTGCTTTTTGTTTCAAGCAACTTAGGTGAGGTGAACGAAGTTATGAGGAAGTTTACAGAACACTTAGACGCAGTACATGGTATGGAAACATTCTATGGTGACCAAACCCTCCAAGCCCTGTTAGAGCACTCTACGCTAGTTGTGACTATGCTTCAAGAATTTGATGAGATTTACACAATAGCGGATGGATATGAAAATCTAGGCGCTGCAGAACAGGAAGAAGGAGAAGTTGAAGATGGCGAAGCGCCGTAGAAAAACAGCATATTTTACTAAAGTCCATGAACAGGCAATTATTGATTTCAATAATACTACAGACTTGGATGAAAGAGAATATTTATACAACAACTATATTGGTCCAGTCTTTAGCGAGATGGTTGACAAGATAGTTTTCACATACAGATTTACCACACTGCCGAATATTGATTCCCTAAGGGATGAATGTAAGATTTGGCTTACCACGATCTTACAGAAGTTCGACCCGTCCAAGGGCTCTAAAGCTTTTTCGTATTTTTCGGTGATCACAAAGAACTGGTTTATCGCAAAGGTTAAAAAGAACTCAAAAGCACGCCGAGTTGAAATCTCGATTACGGATGTGATGGTCAGACCGATCTTAGATGAGAAGTTAGTCGTCACTCACGGCTATTATGCTAAGCGTACTGAAAGGGAGTTTTGGGAAAACTTATGGAAGGAAATGGAGTCATGGGACACCGGAAACCTCAAACCAAATGAGAAAAAAGTATTAGAAGCGATAAAGATCCTCTTAGACAACCCAGATTCGATTGAAATTTTCAATAAGAAAGCTATTTATTTATACATTAGAGAGATTACCGGTCTAAACACAAAACAGATTGTAAACAACCTCAACAAAATGAGGGCGAAATACAGAACTTTTAAGAAAGACTGGGATGAGGGGAAATTATGAGCAAGAAGCAGAACATCGATGATTATCTAGAAGAAGCTATTGACAATATCCGTGAAGATCGTGATGTTACAAAAGAGCTTTTAGACGATATTATTCAGTTTCTTGCGAAGGGTGAGTCTACTCACCGCGACGTTGGGCTTACAGCCGCAAAATATGTCGAAACCCTCCAACGCTCTAATGAGCAACTGGTTAAAATATCGGGACTTTTACTTAAGCGTCAAGGGGATTCCACTACCGCTTCCTTGACCGACATGGATAAAGACAAGATATACGATCTGATAAAGGAATCATAATGGCATGGGGAAGAAAGGACCGTTCAAAGACCTAGTTTGGGGCAAACTAAACTCGGGTAAGAAGAACACAACAAATCGTGCAATAAGCAGCAATCAGCGCACCAGCCTGATGTCTCAGCTTAGGCAGAACGCAATTGACACTGCGACCCCCAAGAACAAGCCTTCTGGACCACAGAAGGCTATTGTCCTTCGTGTGGACACGGAATCTAATAAAGTTCCGGGCACTAGTTGGATGAAAGCTTGGTATAAAGAGATCTTAGAGACCGATATACCAGAAACAATTAAAATCAAGGCGCGTATCCCGACTCTTCACGCAGGGATCCCCGCACCTGAAAAATATGGATGCGACGGAGCTAAGGGCAAGCACCAGTTCTGGATCAACATGCATCCAACATACTATGCTTCTTCACAAAATATTGAGAAGCCCGAATGTGGTGATGCTGTAATAGTTAGCATTGCTAACGGCGACCCACATAGCGCCGGAGAGATTCTTGCCAACGTTGTGACTCGCGAAGCTGATGGCGGTCTTAAGAAGGGCGGCTCATGCCCACCCTCAGACGCCGGCGGCTCTGCAGCCCTCGACGCGAAAGGTGGAGAGGGTGACGCTGTTGGTGGTGAAGAGGTCTCAAACGAAGACGTTAACCCGTTCATGTTCCCAGAGGATTGCGATTGGGACTGCATGCTAGAGATCATGACCTCAATCACTACGCTTTCTCAAGTCGCCCCGGGTCGCAACCCAGATGGCAGTTTGAATACAATTGCTTCGCCGTACAATCACAAGGGAGTATTTATTAGCAGGGCTTCGCTTCTAGATCCCAAAATGCCCCAGCCTATGGCTGCGCTTAAGCGAGCGCTCTGGGCAAACCTTGGGTACGTTGTGATGGAATGTGTTGAACAATATGAGGGCGATGCGAGAGACAGATACGCCCAAAAGAATGTATTTATGGCATATGCACGCATGTTTCAACTGGGCGGTGTCCGAGTTTATGTATCCGGCAAGCCTTATCCCGGCAAGGCAGCTAAGTTTATTGACACCGTAGTAGATTATGCTACGCTCTCTGGAGCAAAAGGCATCGTCATGGAGCCGACATGGGGATACCTCTCTCCGGGTGACAAAGACAAGTACTCGCGCCAAGCAGAATATCTTACGTCAGCGATGATGAAGGCGGGTAGGGAATACCACCTACAGGTAGGGTTCACAAACCCATGGCTTCCTAGCGCGACATACACTATCGCAGAGCTAGACGGCGAAGAAACTCCAGTCGCCATTCGATATAAAGATTCATTCCCTTATGCATGCTTTTCTAAGGTTGATTGGTCAATATGCCAAATACTTTCCACCAATGGAAAGTCTGATGTCTATGTTAATGATTCCACAGGCGAGGTGTTCCTTCGGTCTGTGCGCGGTCAGAACGCATTGAAGGCTACGGATTTTGTTACAGCAATAGAAGATTATGTCAAAATGGGATTCAAGAATATTATTCCGGCTTTCGGATTGATGGGCAGTGGCTTTGAAGACTATAGAGTGTCTTCGGAGAAACCGCCCGGTCGTGTGAGGGAGGAGCTTGAGTTCCTTGCTCCAAAGGGCACAGCGCCTTATATCGGAGAGCTATCTACAGAAGCTGACTCGCCATCTTATCTGCCTGAGCCCGGGTTCGAGTCCACCACCGAGCGTGTTGAAGATTGGAGTTCTGGTTATTTTGGGCTAAAATGGTTCTGCGAAGAGGGAGATCCAGATCCACGTTGCGAATGTGAGGGCTGGGATCCAACTTTGATTGATGCGCCTTGTAACGGACTCTCCTTAGAAGAAGCTGTCGATCTGGGAGGTAAGGCTGCAGATCTTGTAGCAGATCTTACTGGTGATGAACTCATGGAAGATATAGCTGATGGTTTCGGTGTTGCAGCCGAGGTTATAGACGAAGTGAAAGATGTAACCAGCCGAGCGTTCCCAAGAGAAGAACCGATGGTCCCGCCGATCAAGTCTCAAGTTCGATATTCTATGACATGGTGGGACTGGCTGAACGCAGAAGAGCATACTCCTTGTTGGAAGAGTACCCGCTGGGATATCATTAAAAACTTTAATCGATTCAGCCCTCTTGCTTATGAACAAGCTGCTGAAGGTGGCGCTTTGAACAACTTAAGCTATGAAACATTCGGTAAACAGATTCAAGAAGCTATTGAACGCATTGAATCATGGAACCGTGTTGCCGAGAGAAACCCTGCTATGCAGACAATCTCCTTGGAAGCATATATGATGGCTGTTCAAACCGCACCTAGCATGGTGAGCGCTTTTTCAGGAATGGGAGATATCGCAGATGCAGGCAAAGCCGCGTCACATGTAGCTCAAGCAGCCGCTACGGAACTAGGATACGACAGCGGCGGCAGCGGAGCGTCAGATGTTGACGCGGCAACAGACGAATACTCAGACGGCTCAGCCGACATCCCAGACCCAGATGCCTACTTCGGTTCTGACCCAGTGGAAGAGACTGATACTTCTGGCGCAGCCAGCGCTGAAGATCCCCCGCCTGCTGACGGCACTACACCCGCCGAGGGCGGCGGAGTAGCACAAGGCGGCGCCGCTTCCCTAGACGCTTATCCGCCATTCAGTTACATTAACTTTGATGGCGGTCGCAACCCAAACGATCAAGGCGGCTGGTATCCGGCACACGCCAACAGGTGGAGCGAACGGAACAGAACCCCAGCAGATATCACTCATTTTATTGTTCATACAACAGCCGGCAATAACCAGACCGCCGGCGGCTCTGACTTTGACGACGGCTCCGGATTGGGCAGCACTCACTACGGCATTAATCAGGGCGGTTGGGTGTTCCAATTCGTAAAAGAGAGTGCTGTTGCAAACGGCGCCGGAGGCTTGAGCGCCGGAGAATATCGCAGAGATGCTTGGGGTGTCTCCATGGACAAAGATAAATCCGTTCCCGGCGGCAACAACACCGGCGCAGTTCAAGTCGAGATCAGCGGCATTCCGGAACAAGAGTCAAACAGCCCGGGATCTATTTATAATGATGCAGTATATGAAAACTTAGCATTCTTAATCGCAAACGTTTGTCACAGAAACCAGATCCCAGTTGATCGAACTCACATCTTTGGTCATGACGAGACAAAAGCAGATCGCTCCGACCCGGGCACACACCTCTCCGTACCATTTCCAGATGGCATTTCTTATCCGGTTGAAGGCGGTCCCGATGGTGGTAAGATGGCACCAAATGGAAAACGCCAGATTAACTCTTATAGCCCCAACATCAACGGTCAACCAACCTTTGACTGGGATCGGCTTATGACCCTTATTAAAGGCTACATGACAAGTGGTGGCGTTCCCATGCCGCCAGCACAAGAGTGGGCTTCTCAAGGCTCTAACGCTGCTGGTGCAGGAGGAACCGTAGCCGGTTCCGGTGGCGGCGCTGCTGCTGCAGCCGGCGCTCCAGAACAATGCGGTGGCGCTGCTGGTGTACCCGGTGCTGCAGGCGCAGCCGGCGGCGGCGGCACTCCAATGACAGCGGCTCAAGTTGCAGCGTTGGGAGACATAGCCCAGAACGGCTCATGGCCAATCGCTGGTACTCCGTCGATTACTTCTGATTATGGAATGCGCGCCCGTTGCTGGGACACTGGGGCAATGCAAAATCACAACGGCATTGATGTAGTTTCATCCAATCCCTCGACTCATGGCGGACCACTTCTTGCTGGTGCCCCGGGCACAGTTACTTTGGCGACTAACAACTGCAATGACACATCCAATGGCGGCAGTTGTAATGGCGGCGCCGGCAACATGGTTAAGATTGATCATGGCGGCGGTAGAGAATCAATATACATGCATCTGCTGTCTTCCGCAGTATCCGTGGGTGCCACGGTAACAAAGGGACAAGTAATCGGACAAGCGGATAATACTGGCGGCTCGTACGGAGCCCACCTCCACTTTGAGTTCAAGGTTAATGGTGTGAAAGTCAATCCGCAAGAAGCTCTGGGACTAGAATGTACTGGCAACAAGTGCGCCCCCGGCAACCAGAATGCACAGAGTTGTTAACACAATAGGATAACAAATGGCGAAGAAAAAAGCAGTAGACACATCAGGTCTACACCCCACAGTTAAGAAAAATCTGGCTTCCGACCCGGGTGCCACAAATCGAGGCGCTGGACGAGGAATCGGCGGCAGCAAGGTGGCTGAGCCTAACCCCAGATTTATCGCAACTGATACTGAAAATGTGATAGCTAGCACAACAAACGCTAACATTGTACTCGGTCGCGACCGCCCGGGCTCTCGTTTGAGTGGTTATGGCGGGTCTGGTGACACTCACTGCGCTTCTATTGACATGGTAGCTGGACGCATGGCGAACCACGCCGCTACAGTTACAGCGCAAGGCGAAGCTATGAGCGCCGATCCAAACTTTAAGCTTGACGCCGCTAGAATTTATATGAGCCAGAAGACTGACATCGATGCCAACTTTGGGTTAGCAGATGGCAATGTCGGAAACTCATCGGCAAAGTCTGCGATTGGTATGAAGGCAGATGGGATCAGAATCATGGCACGCGAAGGTATTAAGCTTGTAACCAAGACGGACATGAAAAACTCGCAAGGCGGTGCTGTTGATGCAATCAACGGAATCGACCTGATTGCCGGAAACGATGATGAAAAACTCCAGCCAATTCCTTTGGGCAACAACCTTGAGGAAGCACTAGTTAGACTTACGGATCATGTAGATAAGCTAATCGGCATTATGGATAACTTCTTGATGTATCAAATGAAGTATAATACAGCACTCGCTACTCATTTCCATCATTCTCCATTTTTCGGAGCCCCAACTTCCCCATCACCACCGGCGATGACTTCGGGTATTCAAAACGTTATTGATTGTTTGGCAGACACAAAACGTTCCCTAATGACACAAAGAGCAAACTTAGTAATGTTCAAGCAAACGTACTTTAGCGTAGCAGGAGGAAAATACATCAACAGTCGTTACAACAACACTAACTGATGTGAGGAAACTTCATGGCAACTGACGAAGAAATTGAAACTAGAAAAGCGCTGTTTATAGCATCGACTGACAGTGCTTTGTCTGAGGCAGAACGCGACGAGGCTTCTGCGGCATTGGCGACCAGCGCCGTTGAGGTGTTTACGGTCAGCGGTCCATGGCACTCTCCAGTTTCTCCGATGATGTCTTCTGTATCAATGATTACAGAAGATCCTCAGCCCAAAGCTCCGCCACCCCAGAGATATTCTGATGAGGATTTGGCAGACTGCGTTGTAGAGGAGTGTGTAACAAAGCAGTTTGATGAAGGGCGCCCGGTCGCCGGCTCGTTTGAAGAGAGCACAATTGGTACTCACTATTTTAAGCTGGAGCCAAAGACACTTGCCGGCGGTGAACCCGGCTGGGCTACGATTAAGCTGCGTAAGTTTATGACTGACACCTCAGTGGTCTTGGGGGAAGTGGATCACCTTACTATTGTAACTTTGCTGGATGAAGCAATCGGTCCTGATTGTAAATGGTGTAAGGTAAGAATCCAAGATCTAGAGCGCAATGTTGATCTTTATAAGGTCGTAGGATACGTTCGCCGCCAGCATTTGCATCGCTTGAAATATGGCGATATGTGCTGGGAAGGTGGCACCACACTTCCGTCACCTAACTACAAAAATCACAATCAGGCAAAGAAGCGCAGTTGGCGATTAGGCTCTCCATGGTATACCATGCAGGCTTGCGAACCGTGGCTTGACAAGAAACGACTTCAATACAGGACCATGGTGAACACCGGTCACAAAAATCTTGAAGTCATGGATATGCTTAATGAGACCGCCATCAGAGTTGGCATTAAGCAAATGTTGGTCTATTTTGACCGGTCCCCAAAAGGATACGATGTCCGGACCTTGGATAATGCAATTGCACATTTGCAAGACGACCTTTATAAGTTTGCAAAAGTAGAAAAGACTTTTCAATCCGACAGACCCGGGGTTTCAGTCAAGGCGCTAGTTTCCGTAAACATGGCACATCTTCTTGCCTTGCCCCGAATGGTGAGGTCATACAGTACTACCACCGAAATGCAGACCGGTCACCGCACGGTGATGTATCAGTCTAACACAATCGAGAAAAAGCTGAAAAAGGTTGCAGACACGATGGATAAGATCCAGATGTATGTAGACATGTTTCCGGGTACGATTCGCGGCTCAAACAAGTTCTCGGCAAAGAAGCAAGGAAATCGTATTCGTAAGTTCCTGCCCGCCTTGAAAGGTCTCATGCAGAAGAACGGACAGCCACTCAGACCAGACCACGAAGATATTATTGAAATCGGTACAGATGGTGCCTTCAACCCGGTGCATTGTATTGTTTATCCAGACGATACAGGACTCGGCATGCCGCAAAATATTAGCTTCAACCAGTTTGCCGCCAACGAACCCGCGTCCCTAGATCGGTTGATGCATTATATTCTGCAAGGCAATAACATGTTTAGTGATGCTAAAAAGCCGCAATGGTCGAGCATGACTCCTCCATGGATGGAATACCTTACTAAATACACATTTCCGCCTTTGATGATCTTACCTACCCCGCCAAGTGGCTTGGGCAATATTCCGAACTTAGGCGACTTAGGTAACATTGCGAACCAGTTTAACTCTTTGCCGATCAAGGGACCAAAGGATATTGATTTTGAGAACCTTAAACTAGGTGATCCAAGCTTCTTAGCAAATATGGCATTGGCGCGAGCCGACATTGTTCTTCCGTCAGGCGACAATATCATTGCCAACTTGCCAGATGTTCTGGACAAGATTAATTCTTTGGACGATGTTTTTGCCGAACTGCTGCAGAAAATCTCTATTCCCAAGTTGATTGAAGCTGCCATGGCAAAACTTATGGCAGAACTTGGGCTGGATAACATCTATGCTGCGATGCTGAAGGCAGCACTTGGACAGTTTTCCATCGACGCCCTTATTAAACAGTTCTTGATGCAGTTGCCAGATGACATTTTTGCTAACTTGTTGGATGGATTATTCGACAATTTGGATGTTTCTTGCGATGACCTGATTCAACTTATTGTGGGCATGGGCATTGAGTTCAACCACCTTCAGCCGATCATTGATCAGGTTGGCGAACAGATGGACTTCTTACAAGACAAGCTGGATGAGTTTAACTCATTGCTTCCAGAAGTTTGCGGAACTGCTACGGAGGCTGAGTTAGAAACCTCTGTCGATGAAGACTTAGAAGAACTAGAGGAATCGGTACAGGCTTCGATTGAAGATATGCTTGCCAACCTGACATGTGATGACCTCAAGTTAATGATTAAAAACATTGCTGTCGGCGGCGTTCCCACTTTCAGCTTTGAGCCCCCGACTATCGATCTGTCTTGCTATGTCAAGGACATCGAATTGATGATCGGCGCATTCTTGATGCCGTTTATGATACCTCTTACTGGCTTTCCGATTGATATCACTCGTCTCGGCGAGATTGATTGGTCTTTACTTCAGCCATCGGCGCCAAACCTTAATATCCGACTTCCTGATGGTGAGTTCATTAACATTACCGATTGGGATGTTCACGGACCAGAGTTGGGCAATATTCCCGGCTTCCCCGCCCTACCCGGCGGTCCTAACCTTGCGGCTTGCGCCCCCGATCTGAACTTCCCTCAGTTTGCGATGCCCGATTTGGGCTCATCCCCCGGCGGGATTCAAATGCCAAACATTAAGTTTGCCGAATCATTTTCCGAACTAGAATTTCCCGGTGGTATTGAGGTGATTATAGAGGCAATTGGATCATTGCCCACCGGAGGCTTGCCCGGGCTGTCACTATCTGACCTGAATCCCGACTTCCCCGCAGCATCCCTGCCGGAAATAGAACTGGGCGATCTTAAGTTTGGCGAGTTTCTAGATGATTGGCGCCGTATTTTTGCCGAAGCAATGAGCGGCTTTCTTCTGAGTAACTTCGCTCTTGCCATCGCCGGCGGAGGAGGAGCCTTCAGCAAGTTTAGAGCAAAGTTGGAAGGGCTAGACTGGGGCACGGATGCTTCAATGTCCATCCCAGAAGGCGATGGTCTCACTCCACCAACCATCCCGAATAGCTCATTGCCGAACATCCCAGAATGGGACGCTAGCGGTACACAGGTACCTTTGCCCACCTGCGACATGGATGTATCTGTAAGCGAGGTCTCTGGGCTTGGCTGGCAAACTCTTGCAACAATGCCGCAAGAATGGTGGACTAAAACCACAGAAGGCTCAGATGCCTCTGCTGTTATGGAGGTTCCCAACTTTGCAGCAATGAAAGACCAGCTAACAGGGTACATGACAGAAACTGGACAAGATTTGTCCGTAGTTATCGCAGCCTGCGAAGATCTGGCAGACACAGACTTTACGAGCGTTCACGAATGGTGTGTCATTATAGATAAAATTGATGCCCTAATGGATGCGCTCAACGAACTAAATGGTCCGGACCCAATTGAGGGCGGAAGAATCGGCTTGGATGGCGGCTACGAGATTAACCTCGCGGATATCACCTTACCTACTGCTGTGTTCCGACCGAAGGTTGGCTGTGGACTTATTAAACTTTACGGGCTGCCCGATTTCGGCTACGGCGGAATGAGCTTCCCGCTCCCAATCGCTGGTCCTAACGGTGACGAGACCTTCGATCTGTTTGACATGCCAAACCTTTTGGAGAAACTACCAGAGATTCCCAACTTCCCTGACCTTCTGCCCCCCGGAATTACCGCTGACAACTTGTCGCTTCTTTGTGACGTGCCGCAGCTTTTTGAAACATTGTTCGACTTAATGTTCGGGAACCTCCCCACCGTCTCTGGCGCTCTTGGTGAGCTTGATGGCTTCTCACAAAACCTTCTTAATATGGATTCCATCCCCGGCGGCGAAGGCAACGGCGTAGATGCCAAGAAAATCATGTTAGCTCTGTTCAGATTTATTATTGACAAGCTTGGACTGAACCCGATGATCGAGCAGCTAGCTGATATTCTTAAGATTGCAATGTCCGCCGGCGACCTAACTCCTGCAATGATCTCCGAGATTCCAGCAATCCAGATTAAGATTGACGCGCTTATGGCTGCAGCACCCTCCATGCCAGAACTGAATGTTCCGTCCTTGCCAAGCATGGGCGGCGGCGGAGGTTTTGGAGGCGGTGGCGGCTTTGGCGGTGGCGGAGGCTCTGCTGGAGGCGGAGGCGGAGGCTCAGTTGAGGCTCCCTCTACTGCACTCCCGGGCGGCGGCATGCCCGGTGGCGGTCCCGGTTCAACTGGCGGCGGCTTAAGTGGCGGCTCTGTTGCTGGCATGGCTGAAAAGTTTGAGATTCCAACAATCACTCTGCCGGATAACATTCCAACAGGTGACTTGATGGGAATGATGTTCAAGGGCATGCAGGACAGTGTTAAGGGCGCCATCGAGCAAGCCCTCGTTGAAATGGGTAAGTCAGTCCTTCGTTCTCTGCTTGAAGACGCTGCATCAGGAGGCTTCGGCGATGCTGACATTCTCGACATGCTTTCGGAAAGCTTGGGTGAGTTGGGTGCGTTAGACGCTATCAACGCGGCTTTCAATGAGATGGGTGTTGATGAAAACGGAAAGATTATAACTACAACTGATACCACCGTAGAGATTACAATGGGTTGCGGCGAGCCATATGAACTTGACGAAGACGACCCACCATGTACTCCGGTTGAACTAGTTGGAATGATTAGTAAAAAACTTAACAGGAACGAAGTCAAGGCGTTAGTTGGCGGCATGATCGCCCCTTCTACATGTAGCCACATTGAAGAGACCATGCGAGATGGCTGTCCATGGATGATGACTGTTTTTGACGACTGCTCAAAGGTCGCGGATACTTTTGAAGTCTTAGGTGAGAAGATCAAGCCGCACATTCTGGCAAGGATTGAGTTCCCCAGATTCCAAGCAGTTAAAGATTTGAGAGTGTTATGTTGCAATACCGAACCGTATTGGCGTGATATGTTCCTCAAGAATCACCCGGGTACCGAAGAAGAGGCAAAAGAAGCATTTGATGAAGCGGTGCTAGCCAAGGTTGAAGCCCTCGAATATTTTTCACAATTGATGTCTCCGTTTAATCCATTAGGTGGCGATGGTCATGGCGGAACGATTGTGCCCTCCATGTGGCCAGAAAAGAACTGCGAAGAACGCTGCCCGGGCGAAGACCCACCCAAACCATCCCTGTTCCCAGTAGACAGCGAGATCCCGACATTAAACTTTATGAATGAAATGGCAACAAATCTTATGTATGAGCCAATCAATCTCATGTTCAAGATGGAATCGGATATGTACCCAGAGATGCTGGTTTCCGGCACCGTTCTCAAAGAAGCGATTCCTTTCTGGGAAGCAGCCGGTACTCATATGGGCGGCGGCGATGCCGGCATCAGTCGATTCGCTGAGCAGCTATTCGCGCAAGGGAATCCTCTAGTAAAATCAGACGGCACCGAATGGGGCTCTGGCAAATATAAGGATAAGATCGATATTGTACGAGGAATCTCGGAAACTAAAGATTGGAAAAAACTATTCCAAGATGACATCCATGTTCTGCAGACTCGCAACAGTAGCTCTGTAGTCCCTGTGCTTTATAACTCTTTAAGACGCTATGATTATGTTAGCGATACATGGGACACAGAGAACAAACAGTTCTCATGGAATTTCCAATACGGCGGTACCGCTGAGACCCCCTTGGGCGATGCTTGGCCAACTGTCACTTGGTCGTTAGAGCCAATGACACAAGAGGACGCTGATAAACGGAACCCGAAGGCGACAACGACGACAACCATTCCTTCAACTTCGATGACACCACTTGGGAAGGACTGCGATCCTCCGGACGAAATCGTGGCTGAAGAAGAAACTAGTCCCGCTGGTGTTGATTGGGAAGCAGGTCTTCCTGTCCACTATCAGTTGTTTAGGCAGTTTGTACGTGATAAGTTTATTAAACACCCGAATGTGGTTGAAGGAGTCGATGTAACATCTCTGGCTTCTTGGGCGAACACTGGGTTCGATAGCAAAGGCGCCCCCATGGGCTTCGGGTTCAAAGAGGTTTATCAGCAGATCATCGGTCAGGTAATACAAAGTGCCGGGATTCAACTTACATACACAGATTTGTTCGACACAGAAACATTAAAGTTGGTGGAGATTGAGCCATCGAGCATGTCACCACGCGACTCTTGCGGCGAGAAGCCAAAGAGTGTTCTAGACTTAGAGAATACAGCAAAGAAGCCGACCAAGGATGCTTTCATGCAGGCATGCGTTGATCCGGTAAAGGAAAAAGAGACAGGCAAAAATGCTCTCAAGCAGGCGGGACTGATGGGCTGTGTTGAGGTCACCGTTCGAGTATACGTTATTGATGCGCTTCTTCGCTCCATTTTTCCGCTATCCGAATACGATGTAAAAGATTTTGATACTGTGTTCTTGCAGCAGATTGCCGATAAGATTGATAAAGAAATGAATATGCTTGACCCGAATTACGCAGCAACGTTCATGGAACAGCTTCAAGAAAATGTTCGGTCCATGTGCGAAGCTGCCAAGTGTAAAGACGAACCACTGACCGACCCTATGACCGGCGAAGAGATAACAGATTGCGATAGCTTAGATGGACTGATGTATCTGATTAAAAAACATCTTGTGAGCGTGGCACCAATCCTTAATGAAAAGTTTGGAACTTCTACGCCAAACCTCGCCAAGCGCATGCAGAAGGACTGGCTAACCGTCCTCCCTCTGCCTGAGTATCCCATTCCAGACGATATGGATGTATCTGGCATGCTCTCTCAAGCTGATTTGCTGACCACGCTGCTTATGAATCCGAGACCTGAAGTCGCAACCGATGGCTTCCAAACATATTATAGCGGTCCAGCACCTGCCCCAGCAGATCCTGAAGCACCTGAAAGTGGTACATCGGAAGAAGACACGGACACGCCACCAGAGACCCTGATCTGGACTCCGATGGATGTGACATCAATCAATGCGGGAGAGAGAATCAGCCCATTCCTTCCGGATAACATTCCGCTGCCAAGGATGTTCAGCTTTACGGCAACAGACTTCAGCAGCACAGACTTACAATACGTCGGTGGCGAAACGCAAGTAATGGATCCAGAAACTGGACTTCCAGAGACCGATCCGGACACTGGCTTACCTACTGGTGCCACAATAACCCTTGAAGCGCGCTGGCAACAGATCAGCCCGGAAGATGCTACAACATCCTTATTCGGCTCAAACACGGTTAACAGTGTCTATTATAGTCTCACAAATAACTGGCATTACCCGGGACACGCTGTTTACTTTACACCGATATCCCACCCGACAACAACGGAGGTTCGCGGCGGTCTTTATCTAGAAAAGTTTATTAAAGTTGGAGATGAATACTGGCATCCCGGCAACTTCCAAGAATTCCTTGAGAGGCTGATTGCTGCTGTGAGCACGGATACGCCTGATATGATGGCTATTGCAGCTTTGACAGCGTATACAATAACCGAAGCTCATTACGGATTACGGCTCAGTTATATGTACCCGACCAATGGCAAGGATGGTAACAATCTTGTTGAGGGCGGTGATGCATCGAAGTCTATGGTCACATTACTCAACTCTATGTTCGGAACGACTGGAGACATGATGATCCCTGATATATCGAGAACACAAGGTTCGTTTCTGCAGTTGGAAGGGGTCAACTTTAACGTCGAGGAGAACGCCAGCGTTCCTATGCCGTCCACCACAGCAAGCGAAGATTCCGAAGCTTCTAGCGAAACGGACTCTGGAACTGCGATCGAGGAAGAAGCAGAGGATACAACAGAAATGGTAGATGTAACTGCTATTCGTACGTTCCAAGAGCGTTTTTACAATATATCGATTCCTTTGGTGGAAACAACGATTTCTGCGGGGAACCCCATCACTGCCGCTCTTGAAGAGACTTTGGGAGACACTATGGATGCTGCCGACTCTGCCATGGAATGTGAGCCTTGGGACGTGGAATGTCTAGAGAGAGCAGCCCGCGCTGCAGTTTCAGCAGTTTCAGATTTGGAAGCCATGGCTACAGGATATAGAGACGCAATCACAGCAACCCCGCCAGACTATGAGGCAATCGCTGCCATGGTCGCGTCGTATGAAACACCATGGACAAACGCTGAGGTTGCATTAGACAACAAGCTGAAGGATTTGAAAAAGAAACTAAGGAAAGAAGATGACTGGAACTTCCTATTCAGGAAATGCTTCCGCCAAAATGATATTATTACAAACTTGTGGAACTACAGCGCAATGATGACAGAAGTGAGCGTCCCGGGAATCGACATGTCTTTCGCCTCTACAAAGGAAGAATGTCGTAATCTTTTTTGGACCCTGTATCATGATATCGGCACCGGTGGCGATGGCTTCTCCTTCGATGCATCGAGCCAATCAACGTCAATGGAGATTGCCTCAGTCAACACAGATACCGATGGCGGTGGCTTGCCCTTGCCGATTAAAATGGCATTAAATACAATTCCTATGCTTTTTAAGGGAATATGTGAAGCAATAGATCCGAATATCATGATTGCGAAACTAATTAGAGTAGCTGCTGATGGCGACCAAGGAGCAATCAAGAAGTTTCCATCAACTTTGATGGCTTTGCCCTTCAACTTGATTCCACCTCCGCCGTTTGGACCGGGCATCGGACCACCGATTACCCCGCTTGGCTTAGCATACTTAGCTTTAGGAGCACTGACCCCAATGGAAAAACACAACATGCGAATGGGTAAGTCTGGCGTCATGGTACCACCACCACCCGATGGGACCGGCGAGGACGCAGATTGCAATCCCGACGAAGGGGAGGCTGATGAATAATGGCAGAAGGACTATCACCAGTAGCACCGCTGACTATTGATTCTAAAGACGGAATCAAACTTAACAAGAATTATCATGATCTAGTGGTTCAAAACTTGAAAATGCTTTTACTGACTTCGCCCGGGGAAAGGATAATGATTCCTGACTTCGGTTGCGGCGTAAGGAGATTCCTCTTTGAAGTGGATCACCCTTCTACTTACGGCACACTTTCAGGCATAATTTATAAACAAGCCGGTCGCTGGCTACCGTATTTAGAAATACTAGATATTAAGTTCGCTTCCCAAGGCTTGGGGCACGACACAGTGCCGGATAATACTATTCAGATTAAAATTATTTTCAACATCAAACCCTTGAATCGTCGCAGCGAGCTTGAAGTGTCAGTAAGTTGAGAAAGAAACTACTTATTATTTGCAGGAGATACATATAAATGGCAAAATGGGATGACGAGAGCAAACAGGTTCCAATCAAGTATACCGCGAGAGATTTTGGCAGCATTAAGGCAGAGCTAACAGATTATGCCAAGCGCTACTATCCTGATACATACAAGGACTTTAGTGAGGCATCTTTTGGTGCAATGATTCTGGATAGCGTTGCCTATGTTGGTGACGTATTATCCTTCTACTTGGACTTCTCAGTTAACGAGATGTTCCTTGACAGTGCTCTCGAATACAATAATGTTATTCGATTGAGCCGCCAACTAGGTTACAAGTTTAAAGGAAAGCCGAGCACATATGGCATTATTACATTATACTGTCTTTGCCCTGCCGCTACAACTGGTCTGGGTCCGGACACATCTTACCTCCCTATCGCTTTGAAGGGTAGCCAGTTCGGTTCAAAGGGTGGCGATGGGTTTGTGCTAACTCAGGATGTGGACTTCGCTCACTCGTCAAACGAAGTTGTCGTCGGTCGCGTTGATGAGAACGGCGCCCCTACCTATTACGTCGTACGCGCCAGAGGAAGTATTGTATCTGGGGTCATCGCACGTCAAGAAATAAACATTGACGGCTTTAAAAAGTTCCGTAGAATCGAGTTGGTTGGTAACAACGTAGCAGAAATCCTTCGGGTTCGTGACACAGAAGGTCATGACTATTATGAGGTAGACTACTTGTCACAAGACGTGGTATATCGAGAAGTGCCGAATCTAGGAGTTCACCGCAACAATGTTCAGGCGATTATGAAACCTTTTGCAGTTCCACGTCGCTTTGTAGTGGAAAGAGACCAACTAAGAACATACCTTGTATTTGGCTACGGCTCTGAGAGTGAACTCAAAGCCGGCTCCGTTACTGGAGACTTATTAGACCCAGCAAACGTTGTCATGGATCTCCACGCCAGAAACTATATCACAGACACTTCGTTTGATCCAACCAATCTTATCAAGAGTGATAAGTTCGGCGTTGGACCTTCTAACACTTCTCTTAAAGTACAATATAGAGTTAACACGACTAGTAGTCCAACCGCTGCCCCGAACTCAGTTACTCAGATTAAGAATCTTAAAGTTAAATTTGCCAATCGCGCCTCTTTGAGCGAGACCAAAGTTAATGATATTAAAGGCTCGTTTGAATGTTCAAATGATGAGCGCGTTGTCGGTGATGTTTCGCTCCCAAGCGTAGACGAAATCCGTCGTTTAACCATCGATAACTATGCGACTCAAAACCGCGCAGTAACGAAAAAGGACTACCAAGCCCTGATCTATTCTATGCCCCCGCAGTTCGGAGCGATTACTCGCTGCAACGTTTTACAGGACACAGATTCGTTCAAGAGAAACCTTAATATTTACATTATTTCCGAGGATGAAAGGCGCCGATTTGTTCCCGCCAACGGAGCATTGAAAAACAATTTGAAAGTTTGGCTAAATGAGAATAGAATGATTAATGATACTATTGACATTTTGGATGCAAAGATTGTGAATTTTGGTATTGAATATGCCATCGTTGTTGAAGCGGGCAAGAACAAATATGATGTCCTCTCAAAGTGCTCAAAAGTTCTGAGGCGCCGGTATCGCCACAAGCATGATATTGGCGAGCCTTTGGAGATTACAGAAGTCTATCGCACTCTTGGCAGAATCGATGGAGTTTCGGATGTTGTTGATGTTGATGTTACTAAAAAGATCGGCGATAAATACTCCGACGTTCGTTTCGACTTTGAGAAGCAAAAGACCCCAGACGGTCGCTTCTTGGTGACACCCGAGAATGTTGTTCTGGAGATCAAGTATTTGTTTGAAGATATCAAGGGAGTTACAGTCTAATGGGCATTAAAAGATATACTGCGTTTGCAGACACGACTATCACGAATGCTTTCAAGGCAAACATGACCTCACATGCGACTGGCTCAAACATGGGCGCAGCAGACAGTATGGAGATCTTTCATATTTATGGACAAGCGCAGGGAACATCTTCCGAGAACTCTCGCCTATTGGTCAAGTTCCCAACAGACAACATCACTTCAGACCGCTCCGGCGGCTCATTACCTGCTAGCGGAAACGTTTCATTTTACTTGCGTATGTTTAATGCGGTTCATCCCTTTACGGTGCCTACAAACTTCACTTTAATGGTTAAAGCGATCTCTAGAAACTGGGATGAAGGCACCGGCATCGACGCAGACTCTTATACCGATTATGGATATGCCAACTGGACTGCGGCACAAAGCCAGTCCAGCGGCGTGACAGCTTGGACAGCCCCCGGCGGCGACTATCAAACCAGCTTGGTCTACTCTACCAACTTCATCGATGGCACGGAAGACTTGGAAGTTGATATTACAGGCATGGTTGAGTACTGGCTAGCCGACACTTACACAAACTATGGTGTCGGAGTCATGCTATCCTCTAGCCACGAAGTCGCATCTAGCTCCTATTACAGCAAAAAGTTCTTTGCAAGGTCAAGCCAGTACTTTTATAAGCGCCCCGTTATCGAGGCTCGCTGGGATTCTGCCGACAAGGACGACAGAGCAAACTTCTTCTACAGTAGTTCTTTGGCAGAGGCAGACGATAATAAAAATACGCTCTTTTTATACAACTATGTCAGAGGGCAGTTAAAGAACTTGCCTCAAGTGAGCGCGTCTCACGGAGAGGCTGGCGGCACTGGAAGCGTATATGTTCATATGTACTCTGGCTCTGCAGACAACTCCCAGCCGGCAACCAATTCTTTGATTCAAGTATCCGTGTCCGACGAGATGTCCTCATCCACTCCAGCTACTGGAAGTTGGGTCTCAACAGGCGTCTATAGTGTGGATGTCTGCATGACTGCAGCATCAACTCCTGTAAATAGATTGTTCGATGTTTGGTGTACAGGGGAGGTCGATGGCACCCAATGGCATACAGGCTCCATCTACCCAGAACTGCTGGAAGCTTCCGACTACAATCCCACGCCCATACATGTAACAAAGATTACTAACCTTAAGGCGACTTACCACCCAGATGAAACAGCTAGATTCAGGCTTTTCGTTCGCGAAAAAGGTTGGAGCCCATCTATTTATTCTAAGGCAACCGCTACAATCCCCAATTTGAGTATTGACAGTGGCTCCTTCAAGATTTACAGAATTACAGACGATTATGTAGTAATCCCTCACGGCACCGGTAGCACCATGGAAACACAGTTATCATTCGATGTCTCAGGCAACTATTTTGACTTGGACATGGAACTACTAGAACCGGGCTATGGATACGCTATCCAATTCGCATATTATAACGGCGCACTCAGCTCTTATGTGGAGCAACCAGAGGCGTTTAAGTTCAGAGTAGAGAAACATGAGTCTTAAAGATTTATTTGAGAGTACAAAAACAACACAATCCAGCAGCGCTGACAAGGTATCATATGAAGCCGAGTCTGAGGCGTATGTAGAAGCATATATTGTTGATAAGAATACCTTTGTACCCTCAGTGGATTTTTCGACTGCCTCTAACTTCGCCAGATACGGCTCTGCTGAGAAATATTATACTGACAGTATCGAGCGGATCACAAACACTTATCCTTACGACGGATCCCGCGCAGAAAAGGTAGAGTTTCAAAACTCGTCTTCTTATCTAGATCGTTGGATATTCGAGAATCGATACCCGAAATCAACAGGTTATGTTTCTCTTGGTACCACCTCTGGTTCAGGCGACTGGCTCAGCATGGTCAGTTCTTCGGACGAGACTGTTGGCGGCTATGGTATGCCAGACACTACCAGCAATAATATCCTTGAGTACATCGAGATTAAGGCTGGTCCTCACACCGGTTCGGCTGATCGTACGTTTGAGACTCACGATGTAAGCTCAAAAAAGCTTTTCACATTTTCCAATGTTTATGACTCAGGCTCAGCCAGAGAATACAACATGGAGTTTGACCTCCGGACAGGCGTAACCGTTGAGTTCTGGCTCCTTAAAAATGATTTCTATACTAGCAAGACCGAACGCGAAGTAATCTTCGACCTTTGGAACAACGAGAACTCATCTTCAGCCGGCTATGGTCGATTAATGATCGAGCTTACGGGCGGCGCCGATGCAGGCTCAGCCATCAGGTTGACAGCCCAATCAGGTACGTCGGGATTCATCAATCAGCCCATCGCGACCATCACCCCATCAGATGTTGCTGACGGTGTTTGGAAACATTATGCTATTACTCTTAAGAATGATCCGGACGATGACGGCGTTAACGCAAGATTGTTTGTCAACGGACAAGTCAGCGGTTCTTCAAAGCTGGGTTCTGCAGCCTTAGGTCGAGTCACCGGCTCCATTACCGCAAACTTGGGCGCCCTACGTGCTCCACCCTCCGGCGCCACAGGGTATTACGATACGACAACGATTGCCAAGGGCGGAGCAAAGCTTTCAGCTTCACTGGACGAGTTTCGTTATTGGAAGCTTGTCCGTGATGCCAAGCAGATTGGAAGATACTGGCACACTCAGATCGCCGGCGGAACCAACACTGATCTATCCAACGTTGGTCTCGGAGTTTATTATAAGTTCAACGAAGGTGTTATGCATACGGCTAGCCGTGATGCAACGGTTCTGGACTATTCTGGTCGAATCTCAAATGGTTGGTGGCGTGGTGGTGTAGCAGAGGTTAGAAATACTGGCTCTGCTATGACCTCTGGTAGTCACAATGGCTATGAGTTCCACGATCCAATTATCTACAGAGCACACCCAGAAGTTTCTGGTCTCCGTGGCGAGTTAGCCGCATCCGGCTCTACGCATGATAACCTTAATCCTTCTAAAATAGCTGCTGGTTTCCCGTCTTGGACATCTGAAGAAGGCGCCGAGGAATCTGAAACACTGAGTGAATTGACTCAGATTATGGGTAGCTACTTCGATAAACTGCATCTGCAGATTGAAGCGATGGGTAAGATTAAAGAACGATATTCGACAGCTTACACCCAGAATGCACATTCGGCTAGCTACAAGCCCATCCCATTCGCAGACAAGCTTGTTTCACAATTTGGAATCGCAACACCGGAACTGCTGCAAGAAGCAGAATTCATTGAGAACTTCCTACATCGCAACGAAAAGAAAGAATATGCTGAGACATTGGCAGATACTCGAAATCAGATTTACACCAATATCTACGCCAACTTGCTCTACATTTTCAAGTCAAAAGGAACCGAGAAGTCTTTCCGCAATATGTTACGGTGCTTCGGAGTTGATGATGAACTCGTAAAGCTTAATGTATACTCTGACCAATCGGATTATGTGTTCAAAGATAACCGGCGCAGTACATCGAATAAGACAAACTATGTAAGTTTCTCACATCCAGACCGCTTCCAAGGAACGGTTTATCAAGCGATGTCTATGTCTGTAGACGGTGTATATGACAACCCTCATGCAGCAGCTTATATTACAGGCTCTGCTAGCGGCAGCGCCTTTGGTGCATACAACCCGCAGACCATCGAGTGCGAAGTCTTCTTCCCGCTGAAGGACGAACCAACTGATAGCACTACATGGTTCCAAGACTCATTCTTTACTGCATCTTTGTTTGGCGCCATGGGCACGGTTGAGAGCACCACTGATACTAGGTTCCCAACCGACGACGGCGTAGACCTCCGCGTTATGGCAATCAAGGACAGGTTAGAATCTAAGAGAGCATACTTCCAACTATCTTCATCCAACTTGGGCGTGCTGACCTCTTCATATTATGAAGACATTTATGACGATACGAGATGGAACTTTGCAGTCAGAGTCAAGCCCTCGAAATACCCATGGCAAGATCAAGTTAGCGGATCTTCTAGTGCCGCAACAGCAGCAATCACCACTACGGGTGGACCGCTCACCGGTGAGACTTTTACCCTTACAGATGCTGCAGGACTTGCAGTAGGTTTTATATTTAAGCGCGCTGTCACAACCGTAGATGGCACCAAAGATGGAGATAATGTAATCATTGGTGTTAATGGTGCTCTAGGTAGTGCCGCATCAGTAGGAGAAAGAATTAGAGATGCTATCAACGCATCCGATGTTGCAATCGCCGCGACTGAACAAACCGGTCCATTGCGAATAACACTCACCCAAGCAGCCCATGGTACTGCAGGGAATACGTCTATTGATATGAGTGGCGTCACAACTGTCACTGCAACCAGCTTTAATGCCGGTCTTGATAACTCGTTTGATGTTGAGTTCTACGGCGTTAACATGTTCACCGATTTGGTACAAAACGAGTTTAGTGTTTCCACTACCGTATCAGAAGCAGTTGGTAAAACTTTCTTGTCTTCGTCCAAACGATGTTACGCCGGCGCCCTACACCAAGACTTTACTAGCTCAACTGTTCTTCATTATTCCAACGTTGATGTCGGAAATCTCCGTTATTGGATGAGTTATATACCGGATAATGTCGTTCTTGCACACGCGATGGACGAGAGCAACTACGGTACCACCAGCCCATACGAAAATGCATTTGTATATCAGTCTGCGATGAGTGGCGTTTATGTGCCACAACTTGCGACTTTGGCGCTTCACTGGAACTTTGATAATGTCACTGGATCCGGAGACAGCCCGACCACCGCACTAAACACTCAAGATGCACAGTTCATTGTGCATGATATGTCTTCCGGATCAGCGGACCACGGCGACCGATACAAGGAAGAGTTCAGCCCACAAGTCAGAATGCAGCACCTAGGTATCGGTGATTTCTTCTTGGACAACAAGACGAACGTTGTTAACACGCGATACATCCCTACTGCTAAGATGGTCTTACCAGAATATCTGTACAGCAGCGATATGGTCGAGATTCGCAGACGTGACGATGAGTTCTTCACCAGAGAGACACGACCATCAAAGGTTGTTTACGCGCTCGAAAAGAGCATGTACCAGACCATTTCGGAAGAAATGATCAATATGTTCGCCACACTTAAGGACTTCGACAACCTCATCGGCGAGCCGGTTAACCGATACCGACACGAATATAAGGACTTGGCGAAACTTCGTCAACTGTTCTTTGAAAGGATTGGCAACACTCCTGACTTGGACAAATACGTTGACTACTACAAATGGGTTGATGGCGCTGTCAGTAGGTTCTTAGAGCAGCTTATGCCTGCCTCCGCCTACTCTTCTGAAGGCTTGAGAACGATGGTCGAGAGCCATATTCTGGAAAGAAACAAATACCAGACCAAGTTCCCTTCAATGGAATTCCACGGTGATCCTCCGATTGCAGGCGCCGAAGGTATTAATAAACTTTTGTACGATTACCAACGTGGTCGTGCCCCTCTTCCGAGGGATATCCACTCGATCAGTTCAGTTGAAGTAGGTTCAACCGGCTCTGCTGAGATGATGGACGACAACGAGAACTGCTTATGGTGGAGTCGCCGAGCAGATCGTGAACATCCGATTCTAGCTGCGACTGCTTTGCGTGCGACAAGCGGCAGCGCTAATGATTTGCACCACTCTGGTACGTTAGCTTCTCGCACCGGCATCTTTAGTGCCAGCGCACAAACATTTAATAGACAGTACACGACTCCTTATAAATATTCTGTACACAGAAGCACCATCATTCATGGTGGTATCAACTACGATGACATTAAGAAGTTGGATTATGTTTATCCGGCTACAGTACCGTTCTCTCCAAGACCCCTTGATTATCATATCTATGGTGGTTTCCCACTTGGCTATTTGCTGGCGAAGGACATGGACAAGGACGCATCACCGAGCGCAAGTCTTCCCAACTGTGATACTCCCACATCCAGTTCATACGGTGGCGTTGTAAAACGAGAAGGTTATAAGGTTATTGATGGCTGGGAAACTTTCAAGTCAAACGCTGGTGGGCAATATGTTGCCGGCGGAGCTTATACTCCAGACTGGGGATCCGGGTCATACACCACATTCCGTGGTAACTTGGTCATGCCCTTTAACGTTATTTCTTCTAGCACCGAGGATGTTAACGCAGGCTACACCGCATTAATCAATCAAGAGTTAACTGTATACACTGGCACTGGCATAGCAATCACCAGCACTAGCTCTGATGGGACTTACACTCACAAGATTGGGCAAGCTTATTTCGACCCGCCATCACAGATAACTACGAAGGTTGGTGGTCTCGGTCGAGGTGTTAACTTAGTTAACCTTCACACAGACACATACGGCGAAGACAAGGAACTACCTCTGCAGGGTCCGTTTACTGAAAAGTATGTTGGAGGTCGAAGGTACCGACACGCCGACGTTAACGACGGAACGCACACAATTCAAAATCGAGAAGAAGGTTTCTTGATGCTCATAAGCACGGCTATGAGTTATTCAGACGGTGTTATTGACGCAACTTCTGGTGGCGTTGGTTTGGTTGGTCCAGACTATCCATACCCACATGGTCCTTATCCTTTCGCGCAAGGTGACGCTACTAACTGGCGACCGATTGGCGGTAGATACTATCGCGATGAAACCGCGAAGAGACCAGTTAACATCAGAAACATTCAGATGAAGACGGCTTCTGCGGGAGATTATTATCTTTACCCAGAAACACAAAACGTTGGTCGCCACAAGGTTGTAAACATTTACGCTGGCAACTCAAAGGGTGTTACTTGGCCAGCCTCCGGAGATGCGGCTGGTGATGTTCTTTATGTCAGCGCATCCATCTACGGACCATACACCGCTGTCACCAACACAGTGCGGCATGTTCACTCGGAGACTCCTGACTACTCTAGCAACCCATTCTACTTCTCAGGCAGCAATGCCAAGTTCACGTACTCTACATGGCTGTGGATGAAGGATGACGGCACAAACCGCCGCCTCATCACTATGGGCAGTGCTAAATATGGACCTAGCGGCGAATATGGCGGCTGGACAATCGACAAAACGGCTAACGACTTCTTGTCGATTCGGCTGCCAACAACTTCCGATGCTCTGCAGGAACAAGGACAAACGACATATGGTCGCCACGCTCAGTGGGTTACAGCCACAGGCTCAATGACACTTAACAGTGATGAAAGCGGCTCATATCTTACAGACAATGAGGGCTGGTGGCACTTAGCAGTTACTTACGATGCGACTCAGGGCGGTACTTCCGGCTCAGACGGCTTTGAGATTGACACCGACGCGAAGCCGAAAGTCTATCTTAACGGTACGGAGCAGACTGTAACGACCAACATCGCACCCGCCAAGTTTGTCATTGAAATGACTTCTTCACACGCCTTCCGCAAAGACAGTTCAAATAATGCGCTTAATATCGCCCCGGCAGTCGTAATCGGCGGAAATATCAGCGCTCCAGCATCATATGAGTTTAGTGGCTCAATAGACGACATTACCATTTGGAATCGACCGCTATCACAAGGCGAAGTCCGAGAACTAATGGGCAACGGGGGTTACTATTCACACCCCAACACCGCTTCTGGAGGTCCGCCATTCGTGGTGAGGACTCTGGCTTATCAGTCTGATACTGGTAGCCTGTTGGCATGGTGGAGAATGGGTGATCACAGCAGCGATCATTCTCTGACAAGTCAGGGCAAGAACTCTGTATTGTTCTATGACGGGCGCAACGAATACGACACAGACCGCCTAGGCACCAGATGGGAGGACGATGCACTGTACGGCATTTATAACCTTACGGCAGCCCAGAACTCTACCGTCGCAACTCAGTTTGCTTATAACACTCAGCCTCTCACACCTGCCACTGGTACTGCTGACACTTGGGTTATTGACTACCATAACCAGATTGCTACCGGTTCCGCAAGAACGATCATTGGGAACTACAGAAAGAACTACGAGGTCGTCCACACAGTCGGACGTTCTGTGCAGAAGCCGTTCCTAAGAGACAACCAATCGGTTCGCAATATTTTGCAGACAGGTTCGTTCGCAGAAGTTAGCGGCAATGTCAACACTGCAGGCGTCAGCGCGTCATGGAGCGCCACTACGCCAACCAACATTGTAGAACTTCCGGCGACCACACATGTCGAGACTTTCTTGACTCAGCGCCACTCATTCTTGCCAAACAGCACGACCGGCGATCCCCAACACCTTTCTTCTACAGACAACACAGATGTCTTTGTATATAACTATTTAGCAGATCCCCACTCTTCAGCCTCAGTTGCAGACGGCGCAAGAGTTATTGTTTCTGCGATTAAGGGTGGCGGCGCTGGCACTGATGATCAACACGTTTATATGGATTTTGAAGTTCAGAATAGAGCGTCTTCCAGCACTAACTTAGATACAATTTTCGCAAACAGGTTCTCTGCTCCCGGCGGTCCAAGAAACCAATCCAAGGGATTCCTTGACCTCGCGGCAGAAGAATATTCTGTATACAACGCATACCCATGGCGGAACCTTGAAGTCTTAGGCTCTTCAAGCGGTGAGCAATACAACATTAGCGCAAGCACCCACGATATGGCTGCACACCCACGATTGGGATTGCAGTCACTCCGTCGCCTTCCCATGGGCAGGTTCGGCTTGCCGACTGTCACAAGTGGTGCAACTGCCGGTACTTACGATACGCAGGCATCATGGCACAAGGTCAACAGAAACCCGAGTTTTGGATTCCGCAGCGGTCGCAGCGATGAAGAGGCAGATTTAGATCCTACTTCGGTAGCAAGAAAGGTCGCTATTGGTAACCTATACTCAACACTACCCACCGCCGGCTCCACAGTTATTATTCAAGATGCCACCGGCTCATCACACCATTATCAATGGAAAAACAGCGTTGACGACACCGGCGTTGATGTTACCGACCTTACAAAAGCGGGTACAGCGGCTGATCCATATCTCATTGGTATTCACACTACAGCCTCTGCAATCGCTGATAGTGCTGCAAATATAACTGCACTTGGAAATGCGATCAAGGGCACAACAGGCTTTGGTGTCTCAGACTACACTAACAGATCGTCAAACTACTATCAAGTTATCATTCTGACTTACGCCTTGAGCGGGACTTTAGCCAACTCTATTGATTGGAGCAACGCCGCAGAAGCCCGTAACGAGCTTGGGACTTGGTTTACTGTTGACGGAGGCGCCGCAGTCGGCGAACAGGGCACTTCATGGGGGGATACTCAAATGGGCGCCGGCGCGCTTCCCGCTGTTGTCGATAGGTGGCGTTACGATAACGACTATGTAACTCGCCCAATCCCGCAAAATGATTATCAGTATGCTTGGATTAGTGCGTCTTTGGCGCCGTCTGGCAGCGATTCAACACTTCCACAGTTAGGTTACGGGTACCACCTATCGTCTCTTAACATCCCGACACTCACCGGCTCTCGACCGGTTGACCCGATCTTGTTTAACAGTGCTAGCGATGCGGGAAGTGCCATCGGCGACACGGACACTCACGCCAACAGCGACGACCGAGGCTTCCGATATTTTGGTATCGCTAAGTCTCTGGGCTATCAGGATATTCCAAACGTCCAGACGCTCAACCTAAATCTCCGCGAAGAGCAGAACACATGGCTCTCAGACGCTTCAGGCGCTGTCGCTTTGGGCTTCTTTGCTTCAGGCGGCATCTTGCCAGCAGACGATAAGCAGGTTATCGGCGCGAACACAAACGATAGACGCGGCGGATTTGCATATGGCTCTCGCATTGGCAGCTTGCATAACTATCTTAACGGCACGTTCTTGTTCAACGATGGTCGCGAATCGGTTTCCGGCATTGGTCCCACCATCCACAACTCCGAGAAAATCCACCTTCAGGGTGCTTTTGTTGGTGATTCCGATGGCACCAGCCCGGATCTATGGGATAACGAGAAGATTCGCTATGACGTGACCCCCATGTACTGGTCAGGCGCAGCAGGGACGTTTACTCATGAGAATGTAGACTTTACACCCTCTTCCACAGATCATCAGCATTATGCCATTAACCAGTCTGTTGCCAGCATCTTCAATAGCTTGATGTGGAAACGCAATGGACCGTATGGATATCCGACATGGAAGCAGATTCGTACCGGCGAGCACATTCTTGCAAGAACCATGCGCGAGAACAACCGCTATGTTTTGGTAGATCCTCAGTCTGACAGGGTTGAAAACCCCGCCCCGGGCTTTGTTGGTCGCCGCAGATACAAGAGTAGAATGCGAGGCAAGGATGCTGTTGCGGCATTCAAGCGCTTAGGTCACATCAACACGGCAGAAAGAACGCACCATCACTATTATGTACCAGTTGTAGACCGGTCCTCTAAGTCGATGATCACCACCATTCAGGTCGGCGACTTTACTGAGGCACATTTCAGCCCGGGCTTGGGAACTATGGGCGGACCCGAAGGTACCCATTATTCTACAACCGAAGATCTGCTTTATGTTAAGAGTACATATCAAAACAATCTCAAAAACTTCCCAATCAACAAGCTTAACACAGATGTAGGTTTATTAAACTATAAGAGTGAAAGAACCGTGTTTGATGATCTGTATGAAATGTACACGGAAAAGACGGATATTAATGGTGACAATGCATACACATTAGTAAGCTTAATATACAGGGAAACCATTTTCCCGAGAGCAAAAAATGTTGGTCGCGCCGGCTATCGTAGCCGCGCCCGTTTTGATGCAGGCTTTTGGGCAGCCGACGACGACGCGGAAATGCAGCATCTTGACGACGAATCCCACTTAGTAGATTATGATCCAGTTGGTCGAAGGACATATTTCGACGAAACCGGTGACCCCCGGTCTCCTAGGACGGCTTTTCGGTTCCACTTAGGTCCAGACGCATCGACGTATTACTGGAGCACAACTGATACGATTTACAGTGTCTTCCACAACCAAGAGTCAAAAGAAAACAACGTTCAATATATCGAATACTCTGCCAGCGTTTGGCCAATGGACGGAGGAAGTATTAACCTTGAACGCAACAGCACTGCGCTAACTGACAGAAAGGATATGCTCGGCGCAAGAGCAGGAGGCGTCGATGGATCGCTAGAGGCTGCACAATTTAGGGCATCGGGTTCAGATGCGCTGAGCCACAACAGAGGCTTCATGCGCGGTCGCTCCATCGAAAAAGCACACACGTTTGGCGCCCCCGGAATTCTACAAAATCAGTTCACATGGTTCCATAATGGCATGAAATATGGCTGGGATCCCACGAATATTGCTGACAGCACCCGGATTCCAGTGGTCTCGTCTTCAACGGTATCCGTCAACTCCTATCAGAATATAGCTGAGATGATCGGAAACACCCGGGTCGATCCGGCAGGGTACATGGTTTCCGAGCGCTATGTGGTTTGCGCCGCGTCAAACATTGCTTTTGGACCATCATATGCAAGACCGCACATGCTTGTCGGACGCGACAGTTATTGTTCGCCGTCTGCCGGCAAAGCGGCTTACAGTCGAAGGTTCAACTTCGCCTCAGAAACATCAGAACTTACTGGCGCTTCGTCTTATGGTAAGGGTGATGGCTTGAGTCCCATGTTTCCCGGTATAAACCACGAATACGCGACCAGCGATGACAACGACGAATACAGTATTGCTGACGGGATCAACTCTAATCAATTTTGCACAATTCCGCACACTTCATCTATAGCGCCTAAGCCATACGATCTGGGTGATCGCATCGTTTCGCAACTCACAAGATCAATCGGACACACAGTCGAGGGACTTTACGTCAGCGACTGGAAATGGAAGGCGCCAGAGCAGTCTGGCAAGGCTCCATTCTATGCCAACTATTCAGATTGGTTTGAGGAAATGCGAGGAAAATCACAAGACAGACAAGTGCTTCCGGAATATCGCATTAGCGACAGGATCCCCTTCTTTGTTCTCGACAAGCAGGGTCGCTTTAAGTCTAGAGATAGCGAATGGCTCTCTCTTATTGGCAACCCAAGTTCTTCTGCCGGTGGACCACTGACGGGTTCCTCGCACACAGCCAAAATTGGCAGTACTGTTACCTCGTCTTTTGTTTCCGATTATGCTATTACTGCAAAGCCGGCTCTCTTTGATGCGATTCGCAGCAAGCACACAGACATTGCAGAGCCATATCAGCTAACGCTGACATGTGATGCGGTTCTCAAGTTCCTGCCGTATGAAGGCTTTTACCCGCAGCTTCGCACTGTAGACCTTTGCAAGCAGTTTATTAACAGTTACGACGAACATGTTACGTTTAAATCCGATATGGGTGTTAATGATAAGCCGTCTTCTTTTGTTCGAGCAGACAGTTCGGGCTCAATTAGACCGCCGAAGAGCGCCTTGCCGTGGTATGGATTTAACCCATGGCACAGAGTTCCGGAAGGACAAGTCTATGGATCAATGCTTATCGGCGCCGCCGCCGCAAAACTTCAGTTTGTTATCAACAGCGCGGGACCATCAGTCGGTCAAGCTCTCACTATAGCTGATTATTCTAATAATACAGTAATCTACACGGTGGCACAAGCAAACACTGTAGGCACCGACACGGTTGGCTGGGAAAAAATGAGTACCGCTACTACGGTTGCTGGAGCAATCGAGCGAGCAAATGCGTTCCGCCACGCTATTGAACGCGGCGATCATAAAAACACGCTCATCGCTTACATATCCCATGTTGCCGGCTCATATGTAGAACTTACTATTATAAGCGTTCTTGCCGGCTCCAACGGTAACAGAACAATGTCTGAAAACTGTACCGGCATCCACATCGGTAGCAACTTCGCTGGTGGTGGTACTAACACCGCACATACTCTCACAACTGCAATGTTCTACAGTGACGTGGACAAAGGCGGATATGACTTTAATCTTGATGAAATCGTGGATCCCACTAGTCCGAGAGTTGGTGGATCTGGAAAGCGTTACAGCAGTGGTTTTGAAACTCATGGTCGAAATGCGGCAGCAGCAAAACGCCCGTTTTACGGTCCTTTCATGGCTCCCGGCATCCTCTTTAATACAATCAAATCCGGTATCGCCGTAGATTATCCTGTTCTGAACAGAAAACTAGCCACCACTTCATCGGTTGACCGTGACGGCGGCAGGAACTACCAGATTCTAAACGAATACTTCGACAACCGGCTCCCATTTGAAACTTTGGTGGAGCCAGAAAAATATCTTACAAACGTTCCACTGGTTGATATGGAGCCTCACCCGAGTGCGTCCATGAATGTTACTGCTTCTTGGAATGGTCAAGGTGATCCATTGTACAAGATGATGATGCATAACTTCTTGGCAGAAGTACCCAGCTTCTTCCTCGCAGATGGAAAAATGCAGTCGTTTACTTCTTTGCCTGAAAGTGATGGTAACTTTGGTCAAGTCAGCGCAGTTGTACACAACGGAGATCAGATCATTCCGGAATATAGAATGATGGTCAAGGTCTGGAAGTCTCAAGAATCTGTTGCAGTGTCTACGACTCCTAGTTCCAGCAACCACTGGGCAAACCACCGTGGTCCTCTAAAGCCAATACCAACTCTGACCCACGCTGGGACTCCAAGTGGCACCATGCCTTTCTTGGGACAATACGAGCCTTGCTATTACACAGATGTGGTCGGAATGGAGGCACGCGGATACCAACGGGGCTTCGGCGGCGCGCTGACTGAGGGTGTCGAATATGGTGCCTTCGGCGGCAGCACATCCGGCTCTTATGACCCCGATGGCGGTGACTCTCAGGCGGCTGATGATGGCGGGCTATGGACAAGCGACGGTGGCTTCGGAGTCGGTAACCCAATTGCAGACTATCAGAGCCCATATGGACAAGATTATGCCAAGGAAGAATCACAGTATCCTCGTCCACAAATCATCGCGCCGGAAACGATCACAATGTACAGCCGCCCGAGCGCCTTTGGTCCTCCATGCGCCGGCGGGTATGCTTTCCAACCAGAACTTGAATATATGTATACTGGCTCTGTGGCTCCGATGTCTATGTCCTTTGCCGCCGGCGCAGGCTCACACGTTCCCGGCTCCGGTACAGTTGGCAAGGTAGCTGACAGGATTGGCACAACTTATGGAATGAAGGACAGCACCAATGGATACAATGCCCCGTTCACTCCTCCATACTACGACGGGCAGGCATGGGCATTAGTAACCTTTAAGCCGACCAGAACAGGCAAGCACTATCTTGATGATATCTGGGAGAATACAACTGTTAACTTCCTGAGATACGAGTTCGACTATGTTTCCGGCGCTTACGGCGATTGGGGTACGGTTGGTCCGCAGGGCTATGCGATGAACGTTAACGCAATGCAAGTTGACGCAGCAGTTAAGATTAAGGGCAAAACCCAAATCAAGGAAGTTACTTACGACGCTCTCACCGGTCAGCCGCTATCGGTTTCCGATTCGTTGGATACAAGCACTAGAAATTCTGCTTGGGTTATCGAAACTAAGTTTGAGACTCCAATCCTGCACTTTGGGTATGGCTTGACGGACAACCAGTCTGCGCCAACACTTTCTGGCTCTGCTTCTGGCTCTTGTCTGGTTGAGAGAAACGGATATCATCATGGATATGCTGGTCTTTGCGAACCAATCGGAATGTGGCACCAGTACGGCGAAATCCCGTCAGCCTCGCAGGGAATCTATTTAGAGATTGGAGACATCCCAGAGCCGTATACCCTTCATGGCACCGAGATGACTATTGCAAATCCAAAATGGCTACAAGTCACAGGCTCGCCGGATTGGAATTGCGGATCGACCGCAAACCTCAGAACTTGGAAGTCGGGTAGTACAGAATATTATGGAGCAGTAGATTGGGACGGACATATCTCAGGAACGTTTACCAATAGTATTGTTAACAAGACTAACGGCATTCTCCTCGCCGGCGAAGGCTATAGATTCAGTGGTTCTTTCTCGGGCTCTGCAGACGCATTTATCGTCAGTCGTCAAACCATCGATAACCCAGATATGGTATCTGGAAGGTCCGGAGCCCGAGAGGACAACTCCGGCGCACAGCAATATATGCGCTGGCGTCTGATGTCAACCGGTTCGCTTGCTGGCATTATTGCAGACATGACCCACTTGCAACTTATCTCTGCAGACGACGGAACGATTCTGGATACAACTTGGGGCTGTCCGATTACGAGAACTTCAGCAGTTGCCCCGGGCATCTCCGGTAGCGCCCCTTGTTATGAACGAGGCTTCTATATTACTGCCGAAGTCACCGGTTCCAATATTATCAGCGGCTCAGCCCACGCCGGCGGAAGCACTAGTACACATGCCATGGCAAGTTTTCAAGTTGATGGCGATCCTGACGGCACGCCTACTCCCCCTGCGTTGAACCAGACTATAACGATTACAGATTACGCCGGCGCATCTCAAGTATATACCGCGAAAGATGCCACCGACGCCGCCAACGGACAATTTATCAGATCGGGCGTATCCAATCAGGTAGTTGCAACGGCTATAGTCTTGTGTATTAACACGCTACAAGGGTCAACAATCGAGGCTACCGCCCATGCTCAGCATGGTCTTGGGACCGACCGCATTATCTTAAGATCCGTAAAAGGCGGACAAGCAGGCAATGACACCGGTGTAACCGACGCCGGCTCCGCAAACATAGTATGGTCCTCCGCTACGGGATTCAACATCACCACCGGCAACGCAGCAACTGATCAAAATCTGCCGAACTTCAACTACGGTCACATAGGCGGTCCCAATCTCGCCGGCGGCGCCACCAAAGCCGCTTCTCCTATCGATTTGCAGACCCATCTCAATCGAGGCTACCCGGGCACAAGCTCTGCCAGACAGCGCTTAATGGGCATCGGAAAACTGACAGGCTCCTTCAATGACGAAGGCGGACCAATCCCATTCAGAAATTATTATAGCCAATGGGAGCACTCTGTGCCAAACAACCCGAACGTAGATGTGGCTGCATTGGCAGCAGGATACAGAAGTCCGCTCCATAAGAACAAGAGAGGCGTTATTCCAGAAGAACCTCACTTCTCCAATAACATTGGAACAGGTTCCTTTGGCGATGCCCTAGGTGCTAGTTTCTATAGCCATGCGTATGACAACACTCATCCGTACTATACAAATAAGCTGGGCTATGAGGTTAAAACATTCTCTACGGGCACTCTCCTTCACTTGACCCATAGCGCCCAAGGCACTGCACACTATGGACCGCTGGTCGGCGGAAAGATTCCTGCGAACACTTTTAATACAAGCTACGTTGTCTCCAGTTCAGTTGGTCAAGGAAAGGCTGATATTCTTTGTGGATATACTGGCTCGTATTCTAGAAGGGGCGAAGGCGGCGGAGACACCCCAGCCAACCGCCAGCTTGTTGCAGATCATATTATCGATGGTCCGCTTTCCGGAACGGCGCCTGTCTTCCCGAACGGCAACCGTTTGATCAGCGGTTTTACTGCCGGCGAAACTTCATACCAAAGATGGGCTAGCGACTATTACTATGCCGGTGACAGCAACGACTCTCCCGCAAATTGTAGCGGCTCGTTAACTGCTCAAGGCACCGGCGGCGGCGGCGAAAAAGCAGGTGTTCAGGGCTTCCATGCTGACGGAACTCTCCCGGGTCTTGCCGCCGATAACGCATATAGCACCAACCATCTCCGGAGTCTTGAAGATATTTATCCTTTGGGTATGAGAGGTTGGGACGCCACCGCCGCTGGCTGGGTCTCCAACAGTACGGGATCCCACGCCAATCGCGGTAAGAGTATTCCGGAACAGTTTATCATAGATCCGATTGAAATGTGGTATTCCAACCCGGTTCATATTGCTAATGTCCGGACTGCCGACATGAACCTTCGCAGTCCCATTATGACGCTGCAAGGATTTGGCTTGGGTAATCCTGCAAAATATCTTCACAAGATACAAGATGCCGTAGGATCACCACGAACAGTGCCTTCGGGCAAGTTCTTGCCCCGGTCAGGCATCCCCGCACTCACAAGGTCATTAGGCTCCTTAGTGGGGTTTGACCCCACAGCCAAGAAGCTTGGACAAGTAGCAGAAGTTAAGAAGGTTAAAGAGGCAGTGGTTGCGATGCCTTATATTATGGTCAGAGGTCGCCGCCACTTTGTGGAACTTAACAGAGATCAGATTGATCGGTATTATGGTCGCAATGATTACGAGAATGTTACTTATTGGTCAGCGCTTGAAAACGGGCTGTCGCTGGAAGGCAAAGCCAAGTCTCCGAAAAGTGGCTTGCAAGTGAACCTTGGGGCTTCTGTCTTAAGGCAAATGCGCCTAATGGAAGATTATGTGCTTCCCCCTCACTTGGATTTTGCTCGCAACGACACTGCAAATCCGTACGCAATGTACATGTTTGAATTTGAGCATCAGTTTGATGGTCAAGATTTGGCAGATATGTGGCAGGGATTGTACCCCGATTCTGGAAAGGTTATGAAGCAGGTAACGAAGTCGGTCACGCATGATCTTAATGTTCTGGAGCTTCTTGGGGCAGCATCTGATACTGGCGGTACTAAAGTACCTCCGCAAATCCGATTTATGGTGTTCAAGATTAAGCAACGTGCAGCGATTAACTACTTTGCGAAGACCTCAGATGACACAGACGATAGCAGGTTTAGGTTCAAGTTTAAAAATGCATCAAGCACGACTACACCTGACTGGAGTTACAACTGGCCATACGATTTCTTCTCTCTGGTCGAGACAACTAAACTCGACATGTCGATTAGCCTCAAAAATAAGAAACTAATAAGCGACATTGAACTGCAAGACTTGAGCCAACAGATTACTATGGCGCCTACGATGGACACGGGAGAAAGCGGGGCTTCTGCCGTCACTTCTCTTGCTAGCAGTGTTTTGGAATCTTCAAGACGAATGAGCATGAGGGCAAGCACATCAGAGGCAGCTTCCGCCGCAGTTGGGGCGTCGTGGGGCTCACCATCCGTGGGGAGGAGGTAATGTAAATGTCGTTTTTTAATAAAAAAGAAGAAGTAATAGAGGTTATCCTCACATCTTATGGAAAATATAAACTTTCCAAGGGTAAGTGGGCGCCTGCCTATTATGCTTTCTTCGACGAAGATATTATTTACGACAGCCGGTATACTGGGGCACCAGAGATCTCTGGCACAACTGAAGCCAGAATCCAAGAACAAACTCCCGCTTTACGCGCACAAACCTCATATAGCGATCTGCCCAAGCAAGTTAAAAAGTTAACTCGCCGTGTCAAGAACGCGACACCACAAGGGCAGTCAATGGGTGTAGGGGCACAAGGCACATATGCCAGCGCCCTTTTAGGAGCGACAAGCAGAGCGCCATATATTCTGCCATTGGGTAACTCTACGGTAGTTTCAGAGCGTCAGATGTATATTCCCTCTTGGGAAATCAAAGCGCTTAAAAATAAGTTTACAGCTAGCATGGCATATGCCAGCAGTTCATACGAGAATATTACAAAGATCCCTCAACTTAAAGTTGATATTGATTACACAACGAAGATTTATAAAGATCCAAGTCCGTTAGGCGAGAGCAGCATTGGCGATCCTAATGCCGGCGACGAACAATGGGACCACAACTCCCCCATTCCAGATTACGATCATTTCAGACCCATGCCACCAGAGCACTACTTGACAACTAAATTTGCAGATGAGACAATGATAGTTGTGGACGACAACTATTTAATCCTAGAGGTTAATGAACAGAATTCTGCTTTAGCCGTAGACCAGTTTTATGTAGAGGTATGGGAAGTGACGGAAGACGAAACATTACAGCCCCGTGACCGCTCCGGTCAAAGCTTGGAGCGCATGAGTTTTGTTAAGTATCCGAAAGCTATTGTGAATGACATTCTACTCGATCCCAGACAGATCCCAAAAATTGATGTAACAAAAGTTGATGCGTCATATGTGGAATATTTTATGGATGTAAAATCAGATGAAGAGATTGACGATAAATCGGTTTGCACTTACATCGCGACAGATGATGAGGCTAAAATGGCTTGGTCCCGTGTGCTCTCTTGCTACGAAGCAACAGATGATCCGGGTTCCGTGCTTTACAAGTCGGAAGACACACAACTGCTTGATGAACTATGCGGGGGAGAATGTGAATAATGGCTGGTAACGACTTAAACTTTTTAGCAGATTTGCTTCCTTCGGCGGTTGTCAAAGTAGTCACCGTTGAAACACTTGGCGGTCAAATCGAGCTTGAAAGAAACCCACACATTGTTGAAGAAAATGTTCCGGTATTCAAGCGCGCCGAGTTGCAAAATGCTCTAGGCGTCGATGGCGGCGCCCGTTTCGAGCAGCTTCTTTCCAGCGTTGGCTTAGGGCTCGATGCGGGAACAGGCGATCAGCTAGCCCAAGCGGGCACGTTGATGGGCTTTAAAACAAGCAACAAAGAGACAACGGCTATCACGCTCGACTGTGCCGTTAGAGACACCCTCGCTGCGGATGATGTAGCGTCTCAGTGGTTCATGAGCCAAGATATTACCAAATATCTATACATTACGGTCGCACAGTTTACTAGTAAAAGGTCGGTTGATGCGTACAAAAAACTTCTCAAGGGAGCCTCCGGACCAGCTATGACGGCTGCTTTCAACTATTTGTCAGGCATCATTACGAAACAGCAGCTAATGGAAGCCAAGCCCCCTGTCCCGGGCGCAGGAAACCTCGTAAAAGTTAAAAATGACGTGAGCATTAAATACTCGTCAGTCCAAGACATCGTGAATAGCATTGACAGTTCTACAACTGGTAACGCAATCTCCGAGCAAGATCTGATGTTGGCAGGATTTGCCAGCATAGATACCAATGGAAATACCGTATATGACTTTCCGATAAAGTTTCAGTTTGAAGTCAAATCAGCCACGCCAAGCCATCTTTCCTATTACGTTTGTACGCTTTTAAACATCGAAGCGCTTTTAGAAGATAATAACCTTAATACTACGTCAGTCAACATGAATGCGAATCAGTATAGCATGAATGGAGAATGGCTTACCACTGTTGAAGCCGGCGAGCTTAATCTGGGCGATTCTAGAATCTCCGACTTTAGGGATGTGGACGATGTTGTACCCGCGTATACCATCGACTTGTCACAGGTTAATATCTTGAATCGGCTAGCTTCCGGAGCAGGACAACATTTTACTACATTGCCAGCATATCGTCACAAGTACTTCAGCGATGTGCATCTGACTTCTGATTCCTCCCGGGCATGCGGATTTCTTTTTGGCTATAGCCATTTGGACTTTATGAAGGACAACTCTATGTATGGCAGATTCTTTGATAATGTCGAAGACAGTCTTCGCGATACAGTGCTGAGGCGTTGCTCGATCCAAGAAATTAAGATTTTGAGACGCCGGGTCAAGCACCATAAACAAGGTGCCTACGCCCGAGGATTCCCGAATGTTTACGAGCCATGGGACGCCGAGCAGGTCGATCACATTGTTGTGTCGTCCAAGTCCAATCGCACCGGCAAGGTACCTCCAACGCAGCGTATTACTGTGGCTGATACCGGGGAGAGGAAAGGTCGTAAAGGCGGTGGTGGGGTCAGAGAAGTCGAACTCAGCCATGGAGACTCCAACGGCAAAGATTTTAGAATCCGGCATTTCACCGGGAAAGATATGGGCGTTAAAGATCGGACAGTTGGCATATATCAATATGGTGTCGAGATTACGGTTAGGGATTATGTTCCAGTATATATTGCTCGCCACCTTAAGCGTATGCAAAAACAGGTAGCGAGGCTCAGAGAGTATGAGGTGTTCGCGAATATTCCAGTGGTTAATCGTTATAAGATGACATACACAGACCCACATGTGGGTACCAAGTTTGTAAGTCCGGACGGTCAGCGCGCCAAGGCAACAGTGGCTATTGTTGCCGGTGAAGCCAGATCCAACACAAACACTCGAAACCAGACTCAGGTTGGACACTACGATCCGACAACAAACAAATTCACAAGGGAGTTCCTTCAGTTTGCCACTTCCAAATATGGAAGGTCACGCCCATGGGATGCTGCCCCCAGAGCTTTCGTAGAGCTAATGGATCTTGTTGTTTCCGAAAAGATGACACGACAAAAGAAAGAAAAGATGCGAAAGAACCTATCCAGTATTTGCAACCCCAGATCCGGAACACCTCGGGGAATCAGTGCAGTGATCGACACATTAGAAAAATATATTAAAGTTGTTCAAGACCTGATTTCTGCTGAGACGCCAGCATCCAACTCGTCTGCAGCGTCTAACCCATCAACACCAAATGGTGGCTCCGGGGTAACGAACCGGACAATCACTTATAAGACTTATTTCGCAAATGATGCGTTTGATTCAGACGCGCCTCCTTTTACGGGAGCCTCTTTCTTGCAGATGTCTGCCGCTGGAGGTCCAGCCTCTCTTGGGCTGGTCAGCACCAGCGACTATATTAACCGAGCCAACGAGGAAATAACAAAGTACTTCATTAGCCCAACAGCTATTCCTAGTGCAACTTCGGCATTCCGATGTTTGTCTGCACGCACGATGAATGTCCTAGGTCCGGAGAATACCATTAATCTACAGACAGTTAGAAATAGGTATAAGAACTCTGACGGCACAAACGGTCCAGACATGTCTGCTATGACAGATTCTCTTAAAAGCCTTGTTCAGTATATTGGTTCCAAGAGAAAAGCAGATCAGGTCAATGTTCTTACAGTGGACTCCAAGCAGCGTTTGGGGCAGGCACTGGCTCCGGAGTTTGGAGCAACTTTGATGACTAAAGAGCAAGTTGATAGAGAGTTGTCAGATTATCCGACCGCGATTAGTCCGCGAGCCATGACTTCCGGAGTGGAAGACGGCGGCACCGGTACACCCTTCCCATCGATGTTTTCGTTAGCGACACTTACAGTTGAGGAGGATGACGAGATCGATTTTCAAGATGTATTCCCCTCAGCTATGGCTAGCACCGAGTGGGGCGCTGACGCTGATACAAGCGATATCCTTGGAGCCCTTCAGAACCTCACAGCCGGCTATGAAACAGAACAAGAAACTCATTTTCTCTTACAGATGTTAACCACTACCAAAAGAGACTATTTACACTCAACGAAGCAAAAACCGGCTGATCCAAATGCACCCAACTTTAGTGCCATGGCAGTTGTCTTTTTCATGTTGGAAGAGTCTGCGAAAATGGGCGCTGGTAGCTGGGAATCCGTGTTTAACCATTTTGCTAGCATGCTGAACAAGCTCCCGCCATCCATCCAAGCCGCAGCCATCTCTGCATTGAACGGAGATTCTGTATTGGACAACATTAAGAACCGGATGGATCAGGCTCACTGGGACGATCCATTCTATAACATGTTGTACCAGCTATACTTTATGATGAACGTACGAGTTGAATTCCTCGCAGGATACCGCCCATCAAATCTTCAGCCCAAATATGAAAAATCAATTGGCTCTGAGATTTGGCTCCCCTTAGAAAAAAGTCTGGTTGTGACACTAAATAGAAGAGAGGGTACGCAGATACTGTGTCGCCTTCGACCCTACAACAATGAAGCTGTGCGTATTTCGTTTCCAAAAGCAATGGACTTGCCAATCTGGAATGCAAAGTTTATTCTTGTAGGAAACGGAGATGCGCCCCTTACCGGTATGAAGCGTAAGATTGGGCTGACTACTCCGGCTACACAGATTGTAAGAGAAGGATTGCATACAGACTAATGGCATCAGGCAAGAAACAATATTTGATTTCAACTACTGCGTATGGGCTGAACTTGCCCGCACGTTCGCTGCGGTTTGACAAGGCTTACGGTGTAACTGCAGGCGCCTCCAACAAGGCAATGGGTCGCGGTCTTTCCATTTACAATAAGGGAAGTCGCGTCAATATTCTAGGGTTTTATAAATCTCTCCAGCGCGCCGACAAATACCTATTAGATCCAGAGGCTCAAGTCTCTGGAGAAACCGACTTAGCCTTTACTGAATACAAGATGACTCAGGAACAAATTGACGGCGTTAATAAGTCGGGCACCGCCGCATTTGCAGAAATCGATCCAGTCCGGATCTTCGCAAATCGAATATGGTCAGTTCATCTTGAACCTAATGATCTATCCCCGACTGACGCGCCCCCTAAAAGCATAATGTTTCTTTCCGGCTCAATGAAGAAAGAAGCTGATAACATGGCATTTAACTCGCTACCGTTTGATATTGTTTTTTCGGACCAGACTCCAAAAACTGGCGACGGTGTTCTTTCTCCCGGGCAAGAGGAGCGCATGCTATCATGGAGAGATTCAAGCCGATCCAGCGCCGGCGCCAGAGCCGGCTTGTTTCCGGTATATCAAGAAAACATTAAGCTTTTGCCAATCGAGAGCACCTTTAACCAATACTATGCTCACGTTGCCGGCATCGATTCAGACCGCATGACAGAGATACAGAAGTTTCTTGACACTCAAGAGGGCACTGCAGCAGCTATTAAAGAAGGGATCGATCCCAAAATGTGGTTGCAAGAAGGTTCCATGTACATGTGGAACTTGATGCGTACTTACATCGGACAGTTTACATTGCAGACCGCCGGCGCCGGCAGAGATTACGAGGATTACTCAACGTACGTTAATGTTCCATTCAACAGAATGGAATCTAGAATCTTAGCCTCTACTGGGAAATCAGCACACGCACATGCATCATCAGAGTACAATTTTTATTCACAACGGTATGAGAAGTTCTCCAAGCATTGTCCCGAGTTGCTTTTGCCATCTCTTATGGTGCAGTCAGCAGCAGAAACATCCATGGGCGATCCAGTTACGAGCAACGTTGCACAGGCTAACGCCTCTTTGGGCGGCGCGATTAAGAGCGCTGTCTCAGGTAGGCTCAAAGGGAAAATGACCAAAAAGGAAATGGATGCGAAAGAGAGCATGGAGCTTTCTAGTTTATATTGGGATGAATATGGGCAAATCTTGGCAAGAGTTGTCAGAGGCTTTAATGCTACACGGACTGCGGGTGGTGTCGCAAACCTTGGCAACGATTTGCAACTAGCAGATACGGCACTCACCAGAGAAGTAATGAGTAAGATTTTTGAAATGGCTCCGTTAGCTGCTAAAGCTGCAGGCTACATGAAGAACCTGTGTTTCAGCGGCAACTATTCTTCGATTACGAAAGACGCTCAGCAACAAAGAGAAAACTATCCGCTGCATGCGGAGATCAGCTTTACTGCAGATCATTTTGCACAGTTTTCAGATCACATCAATACTGCGGGTCTGATGCCAACTTTAATAGATTCACTGATTGCCAGCCAGCCCGGTAACTCCCGTCTTATTCAAGAGATTCCAGCCTCAAAGAAGCCGGTCCTCGGACCCCGCAAATCGATTTTTGAATCACAGCCCAAAATGACTCTTAAGCGCCGCGATGATGGTGGCATTGCCTTAGGTCAACGCCAGTCCATCCAAGCTTACAACCGAACAGTTTTGGATGTTGAAAAATGGCTGCAGTCTGTCTTAAACAGCCGCCAAAACACCGACGAGATGACAGGACGCCTCCACGCCCACGCAGCTACGATTTCCGGAAAGGGCATGACGAATACTTTAGAGCAACAAATCAAAACTATCATTGCTCTAGGAAAGATTAAAGATATGGTCACCGACTATATCCGCAGCTACAGCCAAGTCCTCAAAGGCGACTTAGGCTACGCAGAAACTGTGGTGTATCAAGTGAGAAAGACAGATGTAGCCACCGGCAGAGAAATTCAAAACTTCTGGTTTGCCAACTCATCAGATATTACCAATATCGATTTTGTAGACACACAAGTTCATTATGGCAAAGAATACAACTATGAAATCTATGCCTACACCTTGGTCATTGGAACGAAATATAACAGCGGAAACAACGTCTTGGATATGAGTCCGCTGATCAAAACCCCTACCGAACTTTATAATAGGATAAAGCAGGGAGACCCAATAACTAAAACGATGGCGTGGGCTGACGCAACATATTCTCAGCAGGTGTGGTACACTCCCGTTCTGAAGATTGTTAAGACTCGTATCCATAGCCAAAAGGTCGTGATGTTCGACACAGCCCCTGTTGTGCCAGAGTTTGAAATCATCCCTTACAAGGGGATTAACCATAAGATGCTTCTGATATTCAAGGGAACTGTCGGCAGACAGCAGATGCACCCGATTTATATTAACACACAAGAAGCCAGCTATGGTCCCAAGTTCAACCAAACGGAGCAACAGGCTGCAGCCAATCAGTACGACTATCAGACTCATGAGATTGAACCCGGCGATCCGTTGCTTTATGAGTCGGACGACCGACCGGAATTCTTTGAGGTTTATCGTACAACTGTTGCGCCTTACAGCTATGCCAGTTTCGATGGCGCGCTCAAATACAAGGTTTCGACTAGAATACCAAGCGAGGCTGAGACTGCTCCAGCTAATAATATTCTACCAAAATATTCAGATGCTGCCACCATGATTGATGTACTGATGCCAAATACAAAATATTATTACACGGTGCGTCAAATCGATGTACATGGCAATGTTTCAAATCCGACTGCAGTGTTCCAAGTTGAGATTGTGGACGAAAACGGCACAGTCTACCCACTGATTAGCGAGTACCATTTCAGAGATTTGGTCCCGCGAACAAATAAGAAATATTTTAACAAGTACATTAAAATTGCTCCAACGCCCTCTCAGATACTAATTAAGAATGAAGGGCTTACTTCTGCGTTCGACGCGGCTAAAGGTAACGTACAGTTAGGCTTAGCAGATACTAACGTATGGGGCAAAAAGTTTAAAGCCCGAATCACTTCAACAACTACCGGAAAAGCAGCAGACCTGAATATTCAGTTCAACCAAAAGCATGAAAGAACGGCAGATGAGATTGAGGGCGCACCTACAAGAGACAAAGAAACAGGAGTCCGTGAGAAATGAGATACGGATATAGAACGGAAGCTACACAAGCAGTAAAAGAATGTTTTAAGAGAAAGCACTATTTACTGTATAATAAACTAATTAAGTAACGGAGACAAGAGTTTAATGGGATTCTTAGATAACTCGGGCGATATCATCCTCGATGCAGTATTAACTGACACGGGCAGATATCGACTCGCAAAGGGCGATGGCTCTTTTAAAATCAGTAAGTTCGCTTTGAGCGACGACGAAATTGACTACTCACTTTATAACAAGGACCACGCAAACGGTAGTGCGTATTATGATTTGGAGATTCTACAATCTCCTGTTATGGAGGCGTTCACAAATAACGGCTCTATGATGAAGAGCAAGCTGCTCTCGATCTCACGCACTAACTTGCTGTACCTGCCAATCTTGAAGTTGAATACGAGTGCGCCTGACGCCTCGCAAACGACACTTGATTCAAGCGCGTTATTCGTTGTAGCGGTCGATGCAGATACAGAGAAGAACGCATCAGGCGGTCTTAATGCATCCCAGACGAACGGAGTGCTGGCAGGAGAGACACTAAACTCCCCCTCCCACATCCGTATTGATCAGGGGCTAAACACCACCGAGATTCCTCCAACCTTTACGATTGATTCAGATCTGGCTGAGACCGCGTATATCATTGAGATTGATAACCGCTTGGGCAGAATCGCGCACCCCACCAAGACATCGCTTGCCGACCCGTCCTTCATTGATGACGACAGCATTGCAAGCTATTACTTGACCCTTAACGATAGTGGATATGTGAGTTCAAATGAGAGCACATCCACATCCACACAGGACAACACACAAGTTATCCGTGGACCGCGAGGCACTATTCTTAAGTTCAGAATTCAGGCTAGCCTAGAACTGAACACAAGCACCTACCTGTACGACTTGATTGGCGGCAGTGGCACGGTTAGTATTAACCGGCAAACCGATGATGGTCCTAGCTCATCCTCTTTCACAAACTACATTGATACGATTGTGAGAGTGACGGGAGCAACCACGGGCTACAGTATCGATATTCCAGTTAGGCTTGTTAAGAAGGCATAAGGACTAAAAAATGGCGACAACATATAAAACTTTTTCTAACAACGATGTGGTCTCAACGAAGACTCTCTTGAACGAAGCAATCCCTCTTACCGGTACAGTAGTTTCCGGTACATACATGGAAGGTACCAGTGAGGTAAATATCAAGAACTATGCTCATGGCATGTTCCAGAGTGTTTATGATTATCCATATCTGAGTTCTTCCGCAAACCACGTCTTTGACCTCACATGTGGGTATTCTAAGAACTCTGGCTTGTCTGGTTCATCCAGCACCCAGAACGCTAAGAAGATTAATATGTACAATCAGATGGCGAAGGTTCTCGTTGGGCATAGCTCATCTGGAGACATTCAAGAGTTTGATGAAGACGGAGATCTCACCGGTGGCACGAAGCTTCGCGAGGTATTCTTCCTCAACATGGCTCGCCTGTTAACTAAGGACGAGATTAAGAAAGGCTCATTCAGTTTGGAGCTTGGAATCCAGCCAGACGTTTCAGGGGCGTTCAACCGACGTGTTAAGCTTACTGACTATAACGCTCAAAATGATTACCGCGTAAACTCTCCTGCAGGAGACTATGCTGTACTGTATGCAGAAACCAGCTATGATGCCCATGGCTCCAGCACTTTCCTTGCCGGCGAAGCAGGTAGCTCAACCGATGTCAAGGCAGGCTTGCTATATTATCAGGCTGGCGTAGCAGTCATTACTGCTTCTATCTTTCAGTCAGTCTCATCTTCTGACACGATCTACACCACCCATAATGGCGTGGGACTACTTTCTGGACTATGGGGAGCCAACACTAGTGCGTCTGCCGGCGGTGATGCAACGATGGCACCCGTTTTTGATACAGATGTCGGTCCTTATGCCGCTTCATCCTCTTCAGGAATGGCAGAATACTATGTTGCAGACTCGCTTAAAGAACGCGAGATCTCCTCAAGTTGCGACTCGTTCAGAACACGTATTTATAACCTTTCGTTTAACAACACCACTGAACTTAACTCAACGATTTACTTCTGTCGAGTGAACCATAACGAGTTCAACTATAGTTCCAACCCCACATATCTGACCGGTTCTAAGATCCGCGTCAAAAACGTATCCAGCGACACCCCGGTGGCTTATTGCACTGGCGTCGGTCTTTATTCATCAGATAACGAGTTGATGGCAGTAGCCAAGCTTTCCGAGCCGCTGAAGAAGGATCCAACAAACGAGTTGACGCTGAGAGTACGTTTGGATTATTAGGCGGGCATAGATGTGCTTACGCCGAAACTAAAAAAGAAATATGAAAAACTAATCTTAGAGCTTCGGTACTTGACCGCAGACTACGATTATCGCCGCTTGGTGTATGAAGAAGCTCAGTCTCGATTCTCTGCAGAGTTTGAAGAGTACCGCGAAGAGATGGGCTTGGTTACTCCTGAGGAGTACATTCTTCAGACCGGAGACACTGGCGCAGATCCTGAAGAAGAATTCACTGAACTTGAAGCTGTCGAGGACGAACAGCAAACAAAGCGAATCAATGCGGTTGCAAACGCGGTTTTTAAAAAGATAGCGAAAGCCACTCATCCCGATAAGATCATGCACATGACCGAAGATGAGCAGGCTCGACGAGAGGCAATGTTCAGAGATGCGCAAGATGCCTCGTCGAAGCGCGAATGGTATCGCCTACTGTGTATCGCAACAGACTTAGGGATCTCATTACCCGCTCCCACTAAAGAACATATTTCTCTTTTAGAATCAAAGAATCGCGAACTTCGTGATACAATGGATTATATGGAGAAGACCTACGCATGGGTTTATTCTAAGATGCCGAATGATACATCGAAGCAGAACGTTTTCAAAGAGTTCGCCCAAGCTACCGGATACGTTGCTGCAGAATAAACACAGAACTGCGCTAATTATAAAAGAATGCCTTATTACAAATTCCAAGACGCTGACCTCTTTTACAACAGGGTCAAGACATATCCGAAAGTAAACTTCAAGATTGCCCGTGGACCGGGCGGCAGTCACTCTGAGATCCACTATAATAATAAGACTCATATCTCGGGCGCTTTCGCAAACAACATTAATAGTTCTGCTTCTCTCAACTGGGGAGGAATCGATCTCTACGAAACAAATGTAGACAAAATGAGTGGCTCAAATAACTGGCGGTACCCCTTTCTGATCAAGGGCGCGTCGATGCACGCATTCAGCACAGTCAGTTCAACAGGCTATCACGCACATGGATATGGCGATGAGATTACAGGCAGCGCACAGTTGACAGCTTCGATTCAGAGGATATACTATAGGGTTAATGATCACAGGAAACACGTCTTCGCGCTTAAGAGCAATCTGGACCGTGCTGCGACAACTAGTCGCCACTTCGCTTTTACAGGCTCAGATTCCAGCATCGGCACTTGGAACAAGGCTACACAAGAGATGAACCTTATTGATGTGCCTTCTATTTTTTATGGATCCTCGATCCAGAAAGGCAGCATTAACCTAAGATTCTACATCTCTGGCACGTTGGCGGCAGAGGCTTCTGATGTCAATCACAACGGCGAACTAGTTCAGATCGGACCCACTGGGAGCACCGGTTCCGGATCTGTTGCCGGCGTAGTCTTATATGATGCTGGCATTTTTCTCTTGACAGGTTCGTGGGATATTGATACAATAGGGAGAGACTATAGGAATGGCGGCGAAGGAGACTATGTTACGTCTCAATGGGTTTACTTCGGATATGGTATCCCCGCTCAGCACATGGGTACCCCGAACGGAGGCACCGATGGCGATGGCGGCAAGCAGTTGGTCCCAACAGAGATCAACGGTGAAAAGTTTGGAGTCACCGGATCATCATTTGAGATTGCTTTCAATGGCATAAACTACATTCCAACCGTGACCATGCTGGCTCACGCTCCTAAGAACCGCCTCAACCACTCTAACAATCCTACATATGTTGCACACTCTTCTTCGTGGGACGCCTCAGGATCAGTCGAAACAATCACAGGCTCTACGATCTATAGAGAGTATGACAAACAACAAGTTAACAATATCGCTTATAGCGAATACAACAGTGTTACTGGCAGCTTTAAAAAGACAACCTTCATTAGCATGATCAAAATATATGACGAAGATATGAACTGCATCGGGGTCGCGAAGGTTGCGAAGCCAGTCAAGAAAACCCCCGAACGTGAGTTCACATTCAAATTAAAAGTAGACTTCTAAATGAGTAATACATTGGGGCTGGATATCAGCACCACAAAAATCGGCATCGCCGTTCTCGACGGCAATGACGAGCTATTGCATAGTGACATAATTAAGTTTAAGTCCGAACTTCCTCTTGAGGATCGCGCAGTGATCTTTGAGTCGATAATGCGCAAAATCGAAAGCAAGTATTCACCGTACTATGTGTTTGTTGAAAAGGCAGCGATTAACTTTCGTTCTGGTTCAACAGCACACGTTATGGCAAAGTTGCAGCGCTTTAACGGCATGTGCTCTTATGCATGTCGAAAAGTTTTCAAAGAGAACCCGGAGCTAATCGACGTACGCAACGCCCGAAAGACATTAGGGATTAAAATTCCTAGAGGAAAAGGCAAAAAAAACCTTGCAAAGAAGGTCGTAATCGATTATATTAAAGAAAGGTTTAATGAAGGGTTTCAATATAACCTGACCTACAAAGGGAATCCCCAGCCGGGAACTGATGATCGAGCAGACGCAATCGTTATTGCGCTCGCCGGCATTAAGTTATTTGAAGATATCTCTTGACAACAGCCGCCGTACGCGGTATACTACTGTTGTATGCATAGGGAAAAGCTGAAAATTGTTGCGTCTTGTCTCGGCGAGTATCGCACTGCCGGCAACGAAACGCTGTTCTATTGTCCGTTCTGCAAGCACCACAAGCACAAGCTTTCGGTGAATGTCAGTGCGAACGTATATAAGTGCTGGATTTGCGATGCTAAGGGCAAGAATGTCCGGCGGCTGATTCGTAAGTTCGGTAACTATGGCATGGTGGCAGAGTGGGATAAGCTCACTGGTCGCCACGACATTAGTGATTTTGACAATATTTTTTCAACAAACGAGGACGACGATGTTATAATACAAAGAGTAAACCTACCAGATGAATTCCGAACTCTCACTAAGGATTCTCTTTCTCCGGCTACACTTCCCGCTGTCAACTATTTGAGGGCGCGAGGTATTGGTAAGAAAGAGATTCTTGAGTGGAAGATTGGTTACTGCCCATCGGGAGAATATGCGGGGAGGATTATCATTCCCAGCTTTGACACCGAGGGCTATGTAAATTATTTTATTGCGCGTTCGTACGACGGCGCTTGGATGCGGTATAAAAATCCGCAAGCCAGTCGCGATATCGTTTTTAACGAACTATACCTTGATTGGGACGATGACATCGTTCTGGTCGAGGGAGTGTTTGACGCAATCGTTGCAGGAAATGCAATTCCGATTCTAGGCTCCACGCTGAACAACTATACTAAAGTATTCAGCCGTTTGATATCGGAGGGTCCAAAAGTCTATTTGGCTCTGGACTCGGATGCCACCTATAAGGAACACAAAATCATCAAGAACTTGTTGCAGTACGATATGGAACTACACAAGATTGATACTGCCGATATCGAAGATGTCGGCGCAATAACAAGAGAAGAGTTTGCTGTTAGAAAAGCGGCAGCAAAACGGATAGAAGATAGCTCATACATTCTGAGTGATGCCCTGTCTTCTATCCGAATTTGAGAAGGTAAAAAATGAAGTTTGCTCACATTGCAGATACGCACATCAAGAATCTAAAGTATCATTATGAATACAAGGAGGTTTTCAAGCAGCTATACGAAACTCTACGGGAAGAAGAAGTAGATTGTATCGTACACTGCGGAGACATTGCTCACACGAAGACTCAGATCTCTCCAGAGTTCGTGGAACTATGCACTGATTTCTTTCGCAATCTGTCATCGATTGCTCCAACATATATCATCTTGGGCAACCACGATGGTAACCTACGCAATAGCAGCCGTCAGGATGCCATCACGCCGATTGTAGATGCCTTGGCATGTCCAGACCTGCATCTGCTTAAGAACGCCGGAGAAACGGCTTTAAACGCCGACTATACGCTAAACGTGCTATCGGTGTTCGATGAGGACAACTGGGTTGTTCCAACTGATACGGATAAAATCAATATCGCCCTGTATCACGGCTCGATTTCTGGTGTCAAGACCGACGCGGGATGGGTCATGACTCATGGCGAACACGACATTAAGATCTTTGACAAGTTTGATTTTGCGTTCTTGGGAGATATCCACAAGACAAATCAGATTCTTGACACAGAAGGTAAGGTGCGATACCCGGGCTCTACGATTCAACAGAACCATGGTGAAACGAATGACAAGGGACTGCTGATTTGGGATATCACAGACAAGGAAACTTTCAAGTGTGAGCATGTCGTTTTCAAAAACCCCAAGCCTTTCATGACAATTGAGTTGACACCGAAGGGTCGGATGCCGAAGAACACGGATGTGCCCCGAGGCGCCCGCTTGCGTTTGGTGTCAAACAATAACCTTCCTCTGAACAAAATGAAGAAGGCTATTGATGTTGCCAAGCATCGCTTCAAGCCAGAGTCGATTACATTTCTTAATCGTGCTGCTGGAGAGCGAGGCAGCGTAGACGCGCTCACTTATAATCTTGTGAAGGAAGACCTTCGCGATCCTGTCGTACAGGAAGAACTCATCGAGGAATACCTTAAAGAGTACGAGGTAGACGATGACTTGATGGAAGAAGTGCATTCCATCAACGGGTATTACAACCGCATCGTCGAGAAGGAAGAAGAGATTACCAGAAACGTAAACTGGAAGCTAAGCTCATTCAAGTTCGATAACCTGTTTAACTTTGGTGAAGGGAACAAGCTTGATTTTGGGAAGATGAACGGCATCGTCGGGATCTTTGGAAAGAACTACAGCGGCAAGAGCAGCATCATTGATGGGCTCCTGTTCACTCTTTTCAATTCTACATCCAAGAATGAACGCAAGAACCTTAACGTGATCAACCAACATAAGGAAGACTGCTCAGCAACTGTGGAGTTCCTGATCGGCGAGAATGTATATACTGTTGAGCGCGGATGCGAAAAGTACGTTAAGAAGCTGAAGGGCGAGGAGACTATGGAGGCGAAGACGAACTTGGAGTTCACTTCAGAGAACATAGTCACAGGTGATACGATTAGCGAAAATGGCTTGACTCGCAATGAGACAGACAAGAACATTCGCAAGATTGTGGGTACCCTTGATGACTTCCTGTTATCGTCAATGTCTTCACAACATGGCGCCTTACAATTTATTAATGAAGGCACGACCCGCCGCAAAGAAATCTTCGCAAAATTTCTCGACCTAGAAGTTTTTGAAAAAAAGTTCAAGCTAGCGAAGGAAGACAGCGCGGATATGAAGGGCGCCCTCAAGAGACTTGAAGAGAGGGACTATGAGGCGGAAATCGCGGAACAGGAATCGGCTGAGGCGCAAGTGCTTGAAAGCTTGGGCGTTTGCAAGCAATCGTTAGAAACAGTCAAACAATCACATGAGCGCTATAAGCAGTGCGTAGATGACTTCGGGCGCAAGATCGATAGCGTCCCGGCAGACATTGTGGACATCGCCAATATTAAGCAGAGGCTCAAAGACAAGAGATACAAGGTCAGCAGTCTAAGTTCCAAGAACAAAGAGATCCAATCCGAGTGCAATCAAAAGGAATCTACACGCATCCGTGTGGACAACTTTATCAGCACCTTTGAGGTTGAGGCTTATCGGGAACAGCAAACGCAGATTGAGCAACTGATGGAGAGTCAAGGCATATTGGGTACAGAACTCAAGTCAGAACGTTCAGACCTTGAGAGAAACAAAAAGAAAGGGAAGCTGTTAGAGGGGATCCCTTGTGGTACGGAATATCCCAAGTGCAAGTTCATTCGCGATGCTCACGTCGCGGTCGCGTCCTTGCCGGTAAACGAAAAGCTTGTTCGCGAGATTAGCGAGAAGGTCGCAGCACTAGAAGTACGTGTGACTGACTTGGAACCTGAGAGGGTTCAGCGACACCTGCGCCGTTATGAAGATTTGCTCCGGAAGTCTGCCGACTTGTCTGGCGAGATCGCGGCTTGCCGTTTGCAGGTTCAAAAAAATAAGACCTCTATCATGCGTATCGAGAAAGAGATTACTGAGTTAGAAGTCAACGAGCGAAATTACGAAGAGAACCGCGATGCTATTGAAAACCTAGAGGCGCTGCTAAAGGATCGGGACTTGGCACAAACGAAGGCTGCATCAGCCAAGATTAAACTTGAAGTATTGAACAGCGAGTTCATGGGATTGCACAAAGAACACGGCTCGATTGAAAGTAAGATTGAAAACTTGACGGGATCTAAGCAAGAGTTGGTAGAACTGCAGAAACGCTATGCAGCTTACGATTTGTTTATGCGATGCATGCATTCCAATGGCATTGCGTATGACATTATCAAGAAGAAGCTTCCGGTTATTAATGAAGAGATCGCAAAGGTGCTGGCGAACATCGTAGACTTTGAAATCTTCTTTGAAGATGACGGTAAGAAGATGAACGTGTTTATTAAACATCCCAGACATGAGCCTCGACCGCTTGAGATGGGTTCCGGCGCTGAGAAGACACTGGCTGCCATGGCAATCCGACTGTCACTTCTCAGCGTGTCTTCCTTGCCAAAGGGTGACCTTTTCATTCTTGATGAGCCGGGTACTGCACTCGATGAAGAGAATATGGAAGGGTTTATTCGTATCTTGGAACTAATTAAGACGTACTTTAAAACAGTACTTCTGATTTCACACTTGGATAGCCTGAAGGATTGTGTAGATACACAAATCACTATCGATAAGAACGATGGCTATGCATTTGTGAACCAATAGGAGGATTTTCAGAATGGATTGGATGAAAAATATGGCAGGTAGAGTATGGGGCTTAGTTCCCGGGACTCTTAACCTCGTTAGAAATGTGCTCGGCGGTGTTTGGGCTGAAGTTCGCGATGGACACCATCGCCTTAGTTGGTGGCTTTTGCTTGGAGCGGCAGCACTCGCAGGTAGGTGCGCCCCCACGGTCCTTGGCTGGCTGTAGGAGGTAACTATGATGGCAGTAGCAAAAGGAAAACTGGATAGACTGATCGAGAAGATGATATCTCGTAAGTTCATGGTGTGGCTCACAGCCACAGCACTGATGATTTACGCAGGGCTTGAATCGTCAGATTGGGTCATTATCTCTGGCATTTATATCGGTGGACAAACTGTCATTGATGGCATTGCCAAACTTAAGGGACTAGAATGATTCAGCTACGCGCTGCATGGGCAGTACTTTCTTCGACATGGGAGAGGGTGCTGCCCTTTGCTATCAAGCATTGGAAGATTCTGCTCATTTTGGCATTGTCGATAGCACTCTTTCTCAAGATGCAAAGCGACTACAGGTCAATGGAAACAGCATACCAGACTCGGATTGAGTCTTCTCAAGCCCAGATTGAAGGGCTTAAAGTGATTCACGAAACACAGCTTCGCGAACAACAACTCCTTATGGAGAGCTTTCTGGAATCGATAGCAGCGATTGAAGAAGAATACGAAAAAACCAGAGAAGAGTTAGAAAGAGAGAGAAACCGCAAGATTAATAAAATCGAGAGAGAGTGGTCTGAGCACCCTGAAGGGGTGGCGGAACAGATCGAACAGGAGTTTGGCTTTGAGTATGTGGAGTAAAATATTATTAACCTTTTGCCTAGCGTTTGGTCCCCCGGCTTTTGCCGAGGAACCAGCCGATGCCGCAACTCCCCAATTCACTTTTCAGGATTATCAGCAGCCTGCGCCATTCCGTGGAACCTTGTTCAACCCTAGAGCAACCGCAGAGTTATTGGCGATGCCGGAATCACTTCGGCTTGAGTTTGATTTAGAATTAGAGTATCAGCTTGATGTACAGTCCACGGAGTTTAAGCTTAGAATGGACACGGTTAACTCAAGTTATACAGCACTGAGCGAAGAGTATAAACTCACAGTAACTCAGAAAGACACAGAGATCGCTGAACTGCAGCGGCTCATTAACACCAGCGCCCCATCTAACAGGGCTTGGTGGATTGCCGGCGGTGCAACCGGCGGCGCCATGATTACGCTGGGCATTGTATACGCGGTACTTTCTGCGTCGGGAAAGTAGAATGGGAAAGAAAGACCCCAACTATGTTATTAAGATTGAGAAAGCCATTGCCGATAAATACGGTAAAGAAACTGTTCAAAACCCACGTCGAAACTGGACTGAGGAAAAGGAGCATGATTTCGTCGAACAACTTAAGACCCGCAATCAGCGAATGAATGAACTCGCACAGAAAGTGGAGAAGGTTGAAGTTAATGGCATTTTAGTTTCTCAAAAACTACTTAGTAGAGAAACCAACAGGACATGTCCGGTTTGCGAGATATACTCATTTGACAAAAAAGATGATGTGTATATGAATAAGTTCAAATGCTGCTTCGGCTGTTACATTCAGTACGTCGAAGACCGCGAAGAACGTTGGAAAACAGGCTGGCGTCCACAACTAGGAGATAATAAAACAAATGGCAACAACACTTGAAGTAATCAGAGGACTCTCGCAAGCTGCAGCGAACGCTTATGACGGCGGGCATGACGAGAAGTATTCATATGACGGCGAGGCGCGCAAGATCGGTCTTTTCCGTGAGGAGGGAGACGTTATCACGGACTCCCGAGGCGCCGCAATGGACGGCTTTGGCATACGCTTCCAAGGCAATCGATTGATCATCAGCTATCAATATGATTGTATGCTTAAGCACGTACACGAATCTGGTTTTGAGGATGTTATTAACGAGAAGGTCGCCAACGTTGCAAAGTATCTTCGCAGCGAATATAAGAAGGTGACCGGCGACGGGCTAACCTTGAGCAAGGAAGGGGATTGTGATATCCTAGTAGAATACATTTCCAGAATCAGAACATCCGTTAAGGCTTGTCAGGTATATAAGATCGGCGGCTTGAAAGAAGTAGAAGATTCAGACAACGGCTCAGCAAACCGTGACGTAGACTCAGCAATCAAGAGTTGGCTGGGCATGGGTAAGGACAAGTTCTCTGGAACCAAAAAGCCTTCCAACGTGACAAGAAAGAACGACTAAGATGGCATGGCTTTTAAACTATCGAAAGAGGAAAGCGTAAAAGAGATTTTAAAAAGCGGTAAAGACCCAGTTTATTTTATTGACAATTACTGCAGAATCTCTCACCCTATTCACGGTCTTATTCCGTTCGCTACATACGACTTCCAGCAAGACTTGCTGGTAGCTTTCAACGATCACAGATTTAATGTGATTCTTAAAGCCCGCCAGATGGGGATCTCTACCATCGTAGCGGCTTACATCGTTTGGATGATGTTGTTCCACCGTGATAAGAACGTCCTAGTTATGGCTACTAAGTTCGGCACTGCCGCAAACTTGGTCAAGAAAGTCAAGGCGATGATGAGAGGGCTTCCGGACTTTATTCAGATCTCCTCTATCGAAGTAGACAACCGCACGTCATTTGAGCTAACCAATGGCTCACAGATTAAAGCGTCTTCAACCTCTGGCGATGCCGGTCGTTCTGAGGCGCTGTCTCTTTTGGTGCTGGATGAGGCTGCTCATATTGACGGCTTGGATGAACTGTGGATGGGTCTATACCCTACGATTTCAACTGGTGGGCGAGTTATCTCGCTGTCTACCCCCAACGGTGTTGGTAACTGGTTCCATACAAAGTATGTAAACGCGGAGGCGGGAGAGAACGACTTTAATCCTATTAAGCTTATGTGGGATCTGCACCCTGATCGAGATCAGGAATGGTTTGAGAAAGAAACAAGGAACATGTCTCGTCGAGAAATCTCTCAAGAGTTCGAGTGCAACTTTAATACTTCCGGGGATACGGTAATCCACCCGGAGGACATTGCCCGTATCCGTGACACTGTATCCGATCCGAAACATAGAACGGGGTTCGACAGGAACTACTGGATCTGGGAAGAACACCTTCCCGGCGCCTCGTATGTTCTGGTTGCTGATGTTGCACGCGGCGACGGCGCAGACTATTCTGTGTTTCACATAGTTAAACTCGAAACGCTAGAAATCATAGCTGAGTATCAGGGAAAGCCCAGCCTCGATATGTTCGCAACAATATTGGATTCTGCCGGCAGAGAGTATGGCAACTGCATGATTGTCGTTGAGAACAATAACGTTGGTTTTTCTGTTTTAGAGAAACTAATCGACAAATCTTATCCGAATGTTTATCACTCCGTGAAGTCCACGCACGACTACGTGGAGCAACACATCGCTGAAGGAATGTCCAACTCCGTACCCGGTTTCACAACTTCCATGAAGACAAGACCATTGATCGTCGCAAAATTGGAAGAGTTTATCAGGAATAAACTAATTACAATATATTCGAGCAGGACTTTGCGCGAGCTTGAGACTTTTATTTGGAACAATGGGAAGCCTCAGGCTATGAGGGGCTACAACGATGACCTTGTTATGTCGTTGGCAATCGCATGCTGGGTCCGAGACACCGCGTTTGTAGCCAATGCGCGCAATATTGAATACAAGAAAGCATGCTTAGGCGCCATGATTAAAACAGGCTCAAAACTAGAAACTAAGATGCAAGGTCAAATAGGTTATAAAAAAGGCGGAACTTTTGATACAATGAAACAAAGTCAATCAGAAGCTGTCAGAAAAGAACACGAAGAATACAAATGGCTTTATAAAGGATAACAAATGGCTCAACAAAACTCCAAAAAATCAAATCCAAACTTGAAAAATCCACGTAATCCAGAGTCGCCGCTGTTCAAGCGCCTGACTCGATTGCTCTCTGGTCCGATTGTTAATCGCCGCGTGCAAATGCAGCGGCGCTATCGGCGCGCACAGCTAGACAAGTTCAACTTTACGTCTGCCGGCGGCTTGAACTTTAAGAGAACGTCCTACAACCCGTACGACAACCTCAGCGCCCAAGTGATGGCAAACCAAAATCGTCAAGAGCGCTATCTTGACTTTGATCAGATGGAGTACATGCCCGAGATTGCATCTGCTTTAGATATTTATGCAGATGAGATGACCACCTCCACAATCCTCAGCCCCTTGCTGAAGATTAATTGCTCCAACGACGAGATTAAAGTTGTGTTGGACAACCTATACCATAAGATCCTGAACCTAGACTCTAACCTTTTTGGTTGGTGCCGTACAATGTGTAAGTTCGGTGACTACTTTTTATACTTGGACATCGATGAGACACATGGAATCAAGAACGCCGTGGGCATTCCACTGGAAGAGCTTGAAAGATTGGAAGGTGAAGACAAGACCAACCCCAATTATGTACAATACCAGTGGAACTCGGGTGGATTAACCTTTGAAAACTGGCAGGTTGCACACTTCCGTATCCTTGGCAATGATAAGTTCGCCCCATATGGCACTTCAGTGCTTGAAGGAGCCCGCCGAATCTGGCGCCAGCTTACTTTGCTTGAAGATGCGATGATGGCATACCGAATTGTGCGCTCTCCAGAGCGCCGAGTGTTCTATATTGACGTTGGTAACATCCCTCCGCACGATGTAGAACAGTTTATGCAGAAAGTCACGACTCAGATGAAGAGAAACCAAGTTGTTGACCCCACCACCGGTCGAGTAGACCTTCGGTATAACCCAATGAGCATTGATGAAGACTACTTCATCCCTGTTCGCGGTCAAGAGTCTAGTCGAGTTGAGTCTTTGCCCGGTGGAACGTACACTGGCGATATTGATGATGTTAAGTACCTACGTGATAAGCTATTCTCTGCTCTAAAGATTCCAATGTCCTATCTTTCACGCGGCGAAGGCGGTGAGGAAGACAAGACGACTTTAGCACAGAAGGATATCCGCTTTGCGCGCACCATCACTCGGCTGCAGCGCTCTATGATCTCCGAGTTGGAGAAAGTTGGCATCATTCACTTGTTCACATTAGGGTTCAGGGGCGATGACCTCATTTCTTTCAAGCTCCAGCTTAATAATCCATCCAAGATTGCGGAGTTACAAGAACTAGAACACTGGAGGACCAAGTTTGATGTTGCATCGGCGGCAACCGAAGGCTTTTTCAGCCGGCGTTGGGTCTCCGAGAACTTACTTGGCATGTCTGACGAAGAATTCTTGCGTAACCAGCGTGAAATGTTCTATGATAAGAAGATGCAGGCGATGCTTGAGGCTGCAGCCGAACCTCCCGCTGAGGATGACGCCGCCGGCGGTCTTGGTGGCGAACTAGGCGGCGAACTAGGCGGAGAAGAGGGCGGCTTAGGTGATCTAGGCGGTGACCTTGGCGGCGACATGGAAGGCGAGGAAATGGACCTCGGCGGTGAAGAAGGTGGCGAAGAGATGGGCGGTGAAGAAGAAGAAACCGCGCTATTGGCGGCACCGGGACACCGTGATGACGGAGGATACGTTACACCGGGCTCTAAGGGCAAGGTATATTACCCTGTTGCTAGTGACTCCCGTGGAGCCGGCGCAAGAAAGCGCAGTTACCATGCAGATTCGGGTATGTCGATTGCCAGCAACTCAACAAGAAACATTTTTAAAGGAATGAGTGACCTGACACGACTTGGAAATGGGCTTTCGGAGAATGTCGAACCTAATTACACCGAAGAACGAAAAGTTCAAGCCAGCCATTCCGAAACTCAACATTTGATTGAGAGCTTGCAGAGATTGGAGTCAAAAAAGAATGAAGCATAACAAAAAAAGAAATACAGCGTTTTTATATGAAACGTTAGTGAGAGAATTAACCATCAGCGTAGTGAACAAGGATGTTGTTCGGAAACGAAAGATAGTATCCATCATGAAAGAGTTCTTTAGGCGTGATACAACTCTGGGGCTTGAACTTGAACTCTACAGAACCCTATACGAGACTACGGATGTCAATGAGATGACTGCAGAGAAGCTTCTTTTGGAAGTCAAGCGAGTTTACAGCGCTTTGAATCAAGAAGAGGCGTTTGAGCAGCAGTCGCAGCTTATTGGCACCATCAACAGAGAACTGGGCAAGGACACGTTTACTACGTTTGTGCCTAACTACAAAGACCTTGCGACTATCGCACAGATCTTTGATACAAGAACCACTATCAAGAGGCGTACCCTCTTAGAGAACAAGGTTCTGAGCAAAATGAATTCTTCAGTCGAAGCACTGACTGAGAATACAAAACCAATTGATAATATTGTTTATCAGACCTTCGTGAAGAAGTTTAATGATCAGTATTCGCAAACATTGCGCGTTGAGCAGAACAATCTGCTGAGCGCATACATTGTTTCGTTCTCTGACAATGGTGTTGCGCTTAAGATGTTCTTGAACGAAGAGTTAGCTAGGCTTAAGAATGTTGTGGGCGACTCACGCTCACTTAATGAGATCTCCGGCGACACCAAAATGCTTGCCAAGACAAATAAGGTCATGGCAACCTTGAACGGCTTTTCACAACGCCAGATCGACCGTGATATGCTCATGCAAATCATGAAGATTCAAGAACTAGCAGCGGAGATTAACAGCTAATGGCAGAGATTGTAATCAAAGTTGGGCAAGGCGATGAGTTCGATGAAGAAAACCGCGTCGATACTAATAGGGAAACCCAAGCGACTGTCTCCTTAGATGTTCGCAAGACTCTGGGTGGCGACTTAGTTGTTTACGATCATGAAGACATTGATATTATCATTTCCGGAAAGAGTCAGTCCGTAATCGCTTTCGCGAAGGATGAGGTCAACGACATGGTATACGATGCACAGAGCCGGCTATTTGATTATCTGGTAAAGAAAGGCGTCATAGCCAGAGAAACTGTTCAAGGTGGAAATGTATACGGTGCCATGCAAGGCACAATAGAAGACGCCGCAGATGACGGCGTGGACGGCGTACAGGTTGCAGTTTTGAATATTACAAAGTTTATGGAAGAAGAGGCTCCCCGCTTCATGTATCAACGCATGTTTGATGAACAAGAAGAAGAGGCATTGACAAACCCTGATGGTGAAGACTCTACAGAGCTTGGCGAAGTTCCACACAAGCGAGAGAAGGGCTCAATCCGCCCCGGCATTTATCGCAACGCATATATGCATAATAGATTTTACAGAGCATAAGAGGTGTAAATGTATCAGTTACTTTGGTTTTGCCTAGCGGCATATGGGATGACCCAGATTATCGTTTATGGCAAGATTTTTGATCGAGTAAGACCCTTAGTTGGATTCTGGGGCGATTTATTTCATTGCCCCATGTGTGTTGGCTTCTGGGTTGGTGTATTTTTGTATGGCGTTAACTACAATACAGAACTATTTACGTTTGAGTATACGGTTGCTAATTTACTTATTTGCGGCTGTGTCTCATCCGCCACATCATACATCCTAAGTACGATGTTTGGCGACAATGGCATACAAATAGGAAGGGAGCAATAATGGATACAGATATCTGGACAGCGAAGTGGATGCTTCAGCCAGTGCGTAACTGCAAGAAGGGCTGCTGAATCGGGCGGGTAACGCCCGTCACCTTATTAGAGAAATATTATGAAGAAAATACTTTTACGAGAATATTATGAACTATGCGAAGGCGGCGTCTGTCAGGATCTCCTGACGGAAGAGGAGAAGATCTATATCGGAAATGGCGGTATGATGCTCTCTGGCAAGCTGCAAGAAGCAGATGTTCAGAATGGTAATGGACGTGTCTATCCTAGGAGAATCCTAGAAAGAGAGATGAAGAATTACCAGAAGTTGGTAAAAGAGAAAAGAGCCCTTGGGGAACTAGACCACCCTGAGGATTCTGTTATTAACCTTAAGAACGCCTCCCACATGGTCACTGATGTGTGGTGGGACGGACCTTCGGTTATGGGAAAGGTCAAAATTTTAGGTACACCATCGGGCAAGATCTTACGAGAGCTTGTTAATGATGGTGTCAAGTTGGGGATTTCTTCTCGCGGGCTGGGTTCGGTCAGTGAGTCGCAAGGGCGCACCATGGTCGAAGATGATTTTCAATTAATCTGCTTTGACTTTGTATCAGAGCCCTCAACTCCCGACGCCTTCATGGGACTAAGTGAAGGCAAGAGTTATGAAGAACCAAACATTCTTACTAAAGCGGACAAGATTAACCGCTTATTAAATGAAATCGTTGAGGAGTAAAACGAAATGAAAATCACTAAGGCAAGGCTCAAGGCTATTATCCTTGAGGAACTAGAGTCAGTTATGAACGAAGAGGACGAGGAAGAAGTCACCACTGAGGGTGCCGATGACGACGAGAAGATCGAAGAGATTGGTCTTGGCGGAATGGGCATGCCCGGAGGCAGACACGGATCTCACAGAGAACGACCCGCATATCAACGCGCTACCGTTGGCGGCAGAGTTGCTGCAAGGGGCGAAGGCGAAGCGACACCTGTTTTGGACGCAGCGTCCGAGGCACTTGGCATGTCTCCTTCTGAAATGATGCTGGCACTGGCTCAAGAGATGGGCGTTAAAGTCGCTGGAAACGAGGAAGCTCCGCTTCCGGCACCTGAAGGGGAGTAATATGAACAAAGCCGAACTAAAGGCTGTGCTCAAACCCCTGATCAAAGAATGCATTAAAGAAGTCATGTTTGAAGATGGGGTTTTGTCTGGTATTATCTCTGAGGTTGCACAGGGGCTTACTGGCGCGTCCTCATTGGTAGAGCAGAAAGCTGCCTCTACTACCAAGCCACCACAAAAACCCTATCCGGCACCAAGCCCGGGTCGAGTTCAGGCGCGACAGGATCTTATTGAGTCAATCAACAAGGATGCCTACGGCGGTGTTAACATTTTTGAAGGAACAGAAGCGATGGCTAATACCACCGCTCCGTCCGGAGAACCCAAGCCCGGGAGCCCTCTTGGTGGCATAGCTCCAAACGACCCGGGTGTTAATATTGATGGAATCTTAAATATTGCAGGCGACTCTTGGGGCAAATTCATTTAGTCAATACTATTTATCGAAGGAAAGGAATATAAAAAATGGCAGACAATAGCTCATTCAACTACGGAGTAGGACTTCACAACGTTGGCTCATACAGAGTCTCCGGTGATCCTTGGGTTTCAGGCTCAGACTCGCACCCAGCAGATAACGAGGTATGTTATCAGTTTCCGTGGGTTGCAAAAAAAGTTACAATTTACAATTACTCGGCACAAACATTGAACGTGCATTTCAACTCTACCGGTTCTGCTGGCGATGTCGCCGGCGGCTTGGCTAGCGGCTATGGCGGTCAACACATGCTTGAGGTTCACCCAGTATCTGGTTCACAAGCGGTCCTAGAATTAAACTGCAAGTGTACTGAGATTTATGTTTCTAACCCGGGAAGCAGTACGGCACATTATAGGGTGTTCGCAGAACTCACGGGAATTCCAGTTGGCAGAATGTATGCTCTAACCGGCTCTGGTTTGACTGAGGCACCTGCCGGCACTGATGCATAGTAGGTACACAGATGGCGTTTCGTAGAAACAACAATTACAATAAAAACAATGGTCGGAGACGTAATAATAATCGCCAACGAGAGCGAGAGTATGCGCCGGGTCCGCCCGTGCAGGCGAACGTTACTGTTGTGCCTCGAAAAAACGAACCAATCGAAAAAGCAATCAAGAGATTTATACGCAAGTGTAAAAAAGAACGCATTGTTGAAGAGATCCGCGAAAGACAATATTATACGAAACCCTCCGAAGCGAAAAGAATTAAACGTGCCGCCTCTATCCGCGAGGCTGAAAGGCTAAGGAAGAAGGCAGAGCGTAAGAAAGAAGCTCGCCTCAAGCGCCAAAGCAAGTTACGCCGACAGAGAGCGAAGGGGGGAAACACTAGTGGCTCCACCCGATGATTATGGCTGGGCGTATATCGACCCACAGCGCGCATCCGCATCTGCCGATGGTCCTGAGACTTCAGTACAGTTCCGCTACGGCGCGGACAGTCTTATCCCGGGAAAGTTCTCCGGTTCTAACGACCTTACTTTTCAACCAAACGATTTAACAAACCAAGGTGGTCCCGGTTCCGGCAGTGTTCTCACTGTTACCGGTGCCTTATACGTGTCCGGTACGATCTATGCGGACAACTATACGATTCGAGAGATCACCTCCACGCAGATTGCCCATTCCGGCTCGACGACTTTCGGTAACTCAAACGACGACCAGCACATGACAAGCGGTAGTCTCTGGGTGTCCCGCGAAATATCAGGTTCTGAGGCGCTGCACGTTCAAAGCTCATCCAGCTTTGGCGATTACATGACGTTCCACCATACTATCACCGGTGCGGCTGATGCTGCTGGGGGCAACGTGACCGGCGATGGCGATGTCCACGTTAATAAAGCCATTCTCAATGACTTGCGTGTATCCGGTTCAAGTATCAAAGGTGCCGACGCCAATACGACCCACCAGATTACAGGCTCATTTGAAGTAAGCAACACTGCCGTATTCTCAGCAGCCGTTCAAGCTTCAGAATATATTTACCACCAAGGCGATCTAAACACATTCATTCGATTCCAAGCCGATGATATTAATATTCAAGCAGGCGGCGTTGACTTCATCAAAATCACAGAAGATGGCTCACAAGATATTACCGTCTTCAACGAGGGTGGCGCTGACGTAGACTTCCGAGTAGAGAGTGACAACCAGACGGGCTCGATTTTTGTGGATGCCGGTTCCGATATGGTACATATCCAAGGAGATGCTTTCAGCTTCGACGGCGACGGAGTGCTTCGTATCCGCCCGGGCACATCTAATAAAGGTAGGCTCGTCCTTCAAAGTCGCGACACCACAGCGGCAGACGCTCCGCAGATGGACTTCCAACACTACACCGATGGCACGCTTGCTGAAGGTGATTACTTAGGAGAAATCTACTTCAGAGGCGCGGAGACTGAAACCGGAACATATTATGCTGGTGCAGCAATCGCCGCCCGAGTTGACGAAGCCGCTTGGACTGATGGCAGCAGCGCGGCAGGAAACCTCAGTTTCTGGACAACTCCAGACGGAAGCACAAGCCTCTCCAAGCGCGTCGAGATCGGCAGCGATGGCGCCGTGGAAATCACAGGCTCTCTTGAAGTAAGCACCGACGCTGTTGTTTCTGGCGAACTTCTCGTCGCGGCTACCATCAGTCACATCGGCGACTCTGATACTAAAATCATCTTCGCCGACGATTCAATTGACATTCGCGCCGGTAACGTAAGAATGATCAACATGACCGAAGACGGCACCCAAGACTTCGTTAAGATCAACAGCGGCAACGCAGACGTTGACTTCATTGTAGACGGTGACACAAACGATAAGGTTTTCCATGTTCAAGCTGCAGCATCAGGCAGCGGTCCCGCAGAAATGGTACACATTTCAGGTACTCTCGGACCAGTATCTGGTTCAGGCGAGATTCATGCAGCCAAGTTTGTAGGCAACAATGCTGAATTCTCTGGCTCCCTTTCCATCCACAACATCGGTGACGGAGCACGTCCCGGTCTTACTACGTTGTCGATATCTAACTCTGGCTCAACACCGGCAATCACACTCACTGGCGGCATGACTGCTTCCCATGATGTGAAGGTCGAGCATCTTTATACAAATGATCTTTATGTCTCTGGTACCGCATACGGCGTCACAGTTGACAGGTCAAACTACGCTTCTTCCAGTGATGGCGCTACGCCAAGAATATACTCGCCAACAGGATTTGAGACTTCCGGTTATCTATACGTTTCAGGTTCAACCATCTTGGGCGATGTTGGTGCTACTAGCCATCAGGTAACAGGCTCATTTGAAGTCAGCGGACCAGCACACTTTTCTAGCGAAGTTCACGCAGAAGGTATCTTCAGCGCAGACGGGCACGCAAGATTAGGTAATGGACCAACAGACGTTGTTACATTCTATAATACGATTACCGGTTCAGGCGGTGTCGATACCCAGAGCAGCATCTTTACCTCTCACATGTATACGTGGGCGCTCAACACTTCTGGCTCAAGCGTGCTTGGTTCAACCGCCGAGGACACACATCAGGTTACAGGCTCTCTTGAAGTAAGCGGACCTGCTCACTTTACAGATGAGGTTCATGCCGAAGCTGCGCTTAACGTTGATGGCTTGCTCACTGCTACCAGCAACGCGGTGATCGGCGGTGATGCTGATGGCGCAGACAGAACTATCACCTTTGGGCACTCCACTCTCAAGAGTGTTATAGGCGTTGACGATAGCGGAGATGTCTTTGCTATTAATACTGATGCGGCGTTTGAATCGGTCAATGACTTGGAGATCAACGCTGCAGGATTAGTAACCTTAGGCGGCGCCTTATCTGTTGGCGGCGGCGATATTACTGTTGGCGCCGACGCCGATGGCACAGACAGAACTATCACCTTCGGACACTCCACCCTTAAGAGCATCATGGGCATCGATGATAGCGGAGATGTCTTTGCTATTAATACTGATGCGGCGTTTGAATCGGTCAATGATCTAGAGATCAATTCTGCAGGATTGGTGACTTTGAAGAGCCTAACTGTTCAGGGTGCCACGATCCATGGCGCCGCTTCGGGTGATACACATCAGGTAACAGGCTCTCTTGAAGTAAGCGGACCTGCTCACTTTACAGATGAGGTTCATGCCGAAGCTGCGTTTAACGTTGATGGTGCTTTGACCGCTGCTAGCACAGCCCAGATTGACGGTCTGCTCACCGCTACCGGCGGCGCGGTCCTTGGTAACGCCAGCGGTGACACCCATCAGGTAACAGGCTCATTTGAGGTCAGCGGTCCTTCAAACTTCACTAGTGTCGTTAATGCAGAGGGTCCGCTTTTTGTTTATGGTTTGCTCACTGCTACCGGCAACGCGGTTCTTGGAAATAATCCCGCTGACACCCATCAAGTTACCGGCTCATTTGAGGTCAGCGGTCCTTCAAACTTTACTAGCGCTACTGCCCATGAAGCAGGGCTCACAAGCACCACTCTCTCAGCCTCAAGCACTTTGAGTGCTCTCGGCGGCGCCCACCTCGGCGGCACACTGACAATGGATGGCGCCGGCATTGTCTTTAATGTTGACACAAATGCCGGCACCGTGAACCTACAGGTTAATGATGGCGCTGGTGCTGACACTGCGATCACCTTGGGCAAGAACGGAAAGGTTACTAAGATTGGTGACGACACTCCGACCGATGGACAAGTCCTTTCATGGGATGCTCTCGGCGGGAAGGTTGCATGGTCTGATGGTACTACACCAGACATGTCCGGTTCCGACAATCACTATACATCTACGGAGTTCAGAACATCTGGTCTACTCAAGGTTTCAGGTTCTTCTACACTTGCCGGCGGAATCACCGCCAACGGTCACGCAACATTCAATGAAGCTGGAGCAGACGTAAACTTCCGAGTAGAGACATCGGTAGCTTCTGGCTCGTTCAAAGTTGATGGCGGCACCGGTGACATTCATCTCGGTGGAGACACCGTTACATACGATCACAGCGAAGGTTCGATTCTTATTAGACCCGGCACCACTGATCAGGGAACACTGATTCTTGCCAGTCGCGACGGAACTTCTGCAGATGATGCGCAACTGGATTTCCGACGTTATACTGACGGTTCGTTTGCCGATGGCGACAACTTGGGAATCATTCAGTTCAAAGGCGCGGAAACCGAGGATGGAACTTACTATCCCGCAGCCGGTATTATGGCTGAAGTTGATGAAGCGTCATGGTCTGACGGTTCCAGTACTGCGGGAAGGTTATTGTTCTTTACAACTGCAGACGGTGCCACATCTTTGAGTACAGCGCTCATGATCGACTCTGCAAAAGAAGCGACTTTCTACGGTGATGTTACAGTCTCCAACGCTGATATCACCGCCAATACACTTTATGCCTCCAACGGTGTCACCCATAATGGTGATACAAACACAGGGATGAACTTTACCACTGATCAGATTGACCTTGTTTGTGGCGGCATCACAATGCTGACGCTGGATGAGACAACTACAAACGCAGTACACTTCTTCGCAGGCTCTGGTTCCGGCGGCGGCACGATTTATGAGAGCGGAAATCTAAAGGTTGATGGCGATCTATATTTAGGCGGCGGCAATATTAGGAATCCTGTCGGCAACACCATGATTTCCTTCGGCACCGACGATAACATCGATTATCTAGCTGAGATCACTGCGGACGTTACAATCCATACCGCCGACGCTGCCCAACTCAAGCTTGTATCAGATGCCGGTCAGTCTAGTGTTGACTTCTATGGTAGAGGTGACTCGATGGCATCGGGCGATAATATTGGTGCCCTGCGCTTCTATGGTACAGAAGACGACGGCGAAGCCAACTCAGCCCTCGCAGCCACGATGATTGTCGAAACTGCAGAGACATACTGGAACATTGGCGCTTCTCTCGGCACCAAAATGAGGTTCCAAGTCGGTCGTGACGCCTCTACATCCCTGTACGACGGTCTGTGTATTGACGGCTCTGTGGCAAACAGTGCATACCCGTTTGTTGGTGTTGGCACCACGTCGCCAGATGCCAAGTTCCACATTGTAGATCCTATTGCACGCAGCGAAGGTACGTTGCGTATCTCGAATACCGATACCAGTCTGGCGACCTCCGATACTATTGTTAACATCCGTTCTGCTGACTCAACGTTCGGCGTCAGTAACTACTGGATTAAGTTTTTTGATTCAACTACCGGCGCCACCGTGGGTACGATTAACTCAGAGGTGGCTTACAGCACGTTCACAGGGCAGCATCCAACACCCCTTCCATCAGGCTCTGCCTTACAAGAGGGTGTAATTATTGCCTCTACGGGACAACTGGCTTTCGATGGCGGCTTGTCCAACGCATGGGTTTCCACTCAGGTGACAACCGCTGCTAAAGATAAAGCTGTAGTTGGCGTTTATCGCGGGTTTAATGTCCCTGCAGAAGATTCCTATATGGGCGAAGACCAGCATGTGTATAATGCCCTCGGGGAAGGTCAGGTACTTGTCACAGATCAAAACGGTAACATTGAAACTGGCGATTATATTTGCTCAAGCGATAGGGCTGGGCATGGCATGCTACAAGATGATGACTTGTTACATAACTATACTGTTGCAAAGGCTACGACGCCGATTGACTTTTCTACCGTTGACGTTGATTCTGAGTTAGGGTTCAAATCTGCGCTTGTTCCTTGCACCTATCACTGTGGATAGCCCTTGACGTGGCTACATAAAATTGGCACTTTGCTAATGAACGAACTACTTATTATTGGAAAACCGTATTATATTTCCTATTCCAAAACAGAGGATCATTAATGTCTAACATGCTTGAACAGGCGATTGTCGATGCAGCAGCTTTAAAAGAGGCTGCGCTTAAGAACGCCGAAACTCAAATTCTTGAGAAATACGCTCCGGAAATCAAAGGCGCTGTTGACGCTCTTTTGAACGAAGCACCTGAAGATGAAGAGTTGGGTCTTTTCCCTGAAGAGCCGGGAGTCGAAAGCCCCGAAGAAGAAACCCCCATGGATGATTTGGGCGCTACCCCTGCATATGCAGAGGGTGAAAAGCTTTGCCCATGTCCTGATGAGGAAGAGAAGATTGAGCTTGATTTGGATCAGTTAGCCGCACAGGTCGCCGCCGAAGAGGAAATGGGCGGACTTGGTGGCGGTGCTGCAGAGCCCCGCGAAGACGCGATGATGGCTCTAGAAGAGTCTGAGGAATCAGATGAGATTGATTTAACAGATGAGCAATTGGCGGAAATCCTTCAGGAACTAACTGAAGATGTTAAGGTTGATGTCAAGCCCGTACCTACAGGTCACCCGGGTGATGCCACTAGTACAGAAATTGAGGAAGCCGAACTGCAGGCACTCGCACAGGAGCAAGACTCCAATGTTGCTGAGGAAAATAAAGAACTGCGTAAGGCTACAAAAGAATTAGAAGAGCAAGTTAACTCTCTCTCCAACGAGAAGAAGAGACTTGCTAAGGATTATGAACAATTAAAGAGTATTGCTTTGAAGATGAAAGACAACCTACAGGAAGTCAATCTCTCAAATGCAAGGCTCGTTTATACTAATCGTGTGTTGAATAGTGTCTCCTTGAATGAGCGACAAAAAAGTAAAATTGTCGAAGCACTGTCTAAGTCACGAACTGTCGAGGAAGTGAAGGTTATTTATGAAACCCTTCAGAGCACAGTGGGAACCGCTTCAAGAAAGCGTGCTCCAGAATCACTGAGCGAAGCTATTAATAGAAAGTCTACCACTTTACCAAGACGCAAAAACAAGAGGTCAGTTGGTTCCGAACATGCAGTAAATCGCATGAAGAAACTAGCTGGCATTAACTAAGACAAAAACAAGGAGTATTTTATACAATGTCTATTATTAACAAATTGACTGAAGGTATCGTTACTCGCGATGTGTCGAAGGAAGGCGCCGCACTTATGGATAAGTGGGAGCGCACAGGTCTTCTAGAAGGTCTTGAGAATAGTCGGAAGCGTGATACCATGGCTCGACTACTTGAGAACCAAGCTAGAGAACTACTTCGTGAGGCATCCACCATGGCTGGTGGTGACGTTGAAGGATTTGCCGCTGTTGCATTCCCCATCGTTCGTCGCGTATTCGGTGCCCTCATCGCGAACGACCTAGTGTCAGTTCAACCGATGAGTCTACCAAGTGGACTTATCTTTTTCCTCGACTTCCAACACACGAATGCTAAGCTTAACGCTGCAGCAGCCGAGTCACTTTACGGTGGCAATGTGGTGGGTCAAGAGATCACCGGCGGTGTTTCCGTCGATGATGACGGCACAAGTCGTCACGGCGAGAAATCTTTCTACGCCCTAAACAACGGATCTTCTTCTCCGACTGGCTCGCTCACGCTTGCTTATACGACGGTAGCGGATTCCGGTGAAGGTGTATTCATGGTTGGCAATTCTGCCGGCACTGATAAGTACCTTCGTTTCGATCCTGATCTCGCATCAGGTTCATACGCGCAGGTTCTGCACATTACCCTTACCGACGCCCAGCGTCAGGTGATGGGTCTTGACGGCAGTAACCAGAACCCCGTTGCTCTCAACGTCGATATTGGCGCCGATGGCGCCTCACGGTCTGATCCTTCTGGATCAACACCGGTACGTCGTCTCACCAAGGCATCCGGATCTATTCTGGAAGTTGTTATCCACGCTACAGGCTCGTTCAGCAGCGTTGTTGGTGTTGGAGCCGGTGACGCATCTACCATTATTTATCACCCATTGGTTGATGATTTCACTGGTACTGCCGCTGCAGGTTCTAATCAGGCTCTCGGCGCTGTCGTCGGAACTGATGATTGGGGACTGGAAGCAAACGAGGGTATTGCCGAGATCGACATCAAAGTTGATTCCGTCAGTGTCACTGCCGTAACCAAGAAGCTCAAGGCTAAGTGGACTCCAGAATTGGGACAGGATCTAAATGCCTATCACAATCTGGATGCCGAGGTCGAGCTTACCTCAATTCTCTCTGAGCAGATTGCTCTTGAGATCGACCGTGAGATCGTTGAAGATCTTATCAAGGGCGCAACCGCCGGTACTTATTACTGGTCACGCTCCCCGGGTCTGTTCGTGAAGCGAACCACCGGTGCCGAACTCGGCGCCGCTACTAAGGCTCCAGACTTCACGGGCACAGTCAGCGAATGGTATGAGACTCTGATCGAAACCATCAATGACATTTCAGCCCAGATCCATCGCAAGACTCTGCGTGGTGGTGCTAACTTCCTTGTCTGCGGACCAGAAGTTGCCAACATCCTTGAGTTCACCAGTGGATTCCGTGCTAAGGTATCCATGGAAGATTCCAAGGGTACTGTCGGTGCTGTTCAAACAGGAAGTATTTCCAAGAAGTGGGACGTTTATGTTGATCCTTACTTCCCACGGAATCTTGTTCTGGTTGGACGCAAGGGCGGAAGCTTCCTCGAAAGCGGATATGTGTACGCACCTTATGTGCCACTGCAAGTCACTCCCACCATCTTTGGTGTCGAGGACTTCGTGCCACGCAAGGGTGTCATGACACGCTACGCTAAGAAGATGGTGCGTCCTGATATGTACGGTCTAGTTGTCGTTCGTGGCTTGCTCGGCGAGTCAGGTTCAAGCTCATAGAGCTAACATAACCTCCAAAGTAATAAAGCCCCCATCTGGTCATACAGATGGGGGCTTTTGCGTCTGAGAAACTACTTAATTGTGACCTCATCCGAATTAATTCGGCTCATGTATGGCTAGCTATGCACGGGTTATGGGGTTGCTATATAAATTAAAACTATGGAGGTATTAATGAATGGCTTTTTCACAAAACATTGCAAGACTTCGCTCTTTGCTTCAAAATTTTGAGGTGGGTGAGGTTAAACTTCTCAAGGGTATGTCGTATCAACGGGCAACTTTGAGTGTAGGGTCTAACAAGACTCTCGACCCACTGGAATCAGGAAGACTTGTTTTCCTTGAATCTTCGAGCGGAGCGTTTTCGCTCACTCTCCCCAGCGTTGCTGCTGGACTTCACTACCGTTGTATGGTAACTGAGGACACGCCCACTGGCGCAATTACGATTGCTGCTGGTTCGGCGATTATGTTCGGTAACGTCAGCGAGTCTGAAGTTGACACCGGCGACGATGCTCCCGGCTCTTCTGGTGCAACTGGAGTTTCTAATGTTATCATTGGAACTACTGCCAAGAAAGGCATGTGGATTGAATTGTACAGTGACGGCACTTCTTGGTATTTCTTCGGAAATGCTCAGATTGACGGATCTGTTACAACTTCCTAATCGAAGCTTGTGCTTATAATAAGGTTTAAATCTTTCCCCGCCCCTCAAGGGGCGGGGTTTTCCACTTTGAGAAACTAATTACGTTACGGAGGATAAAATGAATGAGCCACCCAGAACTAACACCCAAAAGCAATCTAAGCAAAGTAATACTAACGTCCACAGGATCAACTGGTGATGTAACTTCGGCTTTGCCATATGGTATCTATTCAGATTCCCATGACTTTGTGTCCGGAGCCTCTGATCAGGTTGCGTACGTCTACAAAAAGTTAGGCGGCGATGTATTGGATATTGAAATAACAACGGGAAATGTGTATGCCGCGTATGAAGAGTCGGTATTAGAATATTCATACATTATTAATTCTCATCAAGCCAAGAACACTCTTTCTGATTACCTTGGCTCCATGACTGGGACATTTGATCACGATGGAGAACTCAAGACAGGAGAACTTTCCTCCAGCTTGAGCGGTGCCGGTGGCATTGCAATGAAGTATCCTCGATTCGAGTTCGCATATGCTCGCCGCGTTGCCGAAGGTATGGCTGGCGATGCTGGCGTAGGTGGTAACACTACCGAATACTCTTGCTCATTCAGGACAGTAACTAACCAACAAGATTATGACTTAGATTCTATCATTCAGGATGCCTCAGACTCAGGTGAGGACGCCGCTGGCAACACGGTTAACTTCGCCGGCTTGGTCGGACAGAAGCACCTGACAGTTAGAAAAGTTTTTTATAGAACACCGCATGCGATGTGGCGATTCTACGGCTACTACGGTGGCTTGAACACAGTCGGCAACTTGTCGAACTACGGACAGTACTCAGATGATTCTACATTTGAGGTCATCCCAGCTTGGCAGAACAAGGCACAGTCCATGGCATTCGAGGACTCTATTTATACCAGAAACTCGCACTACTCATTTGAGCTAAAGAACAACCAGCTTAGGCTTTTCCCCAAGCCAGTCAGTTCAAGTCCAAAATACTTTTGGATTCAGTTCACTATTCCGACTGAGCCATGGGAAACTAGTGGCTCTGCTGATATTGGCATTGATGGCGTGAACAACCTTAATAATGTCCCGTTCCAGAACATTCCTTACAACAGTATCAACTCGATTGGTAAGCAATGGATCCGCAGGTTCGCTTTGGCGCTCTGCAAAGAGACTTTGGGGCAAGTAAGAAGCAAGTTTGGCCAAATTCCTATCCCCGGAGAGTCCGTTACACTTAATGGCGAAGCTTTGTTGACGCAGGGCAAGGATGAACAGGACGCACTGAGGACAGAACTCAAAGAACTGCTCGATGAGTTGACCTACAACAAGCTGATGGAAGGCGATGCCGACAAAGTGGATCAAGTTAATAAGATTCAGGCGAAGATCCCATTGTCGATCTTCGTATTTTAGGAGTAAGCTATGTCGGACCCTAAAGATAAATGGAAGCAGCCAGAACAACCACCTAGCCCACTGTTCACCGGACAGAAAGAGCGCGATCTGGTTAAGCAGGTTAATGATGAGCTTATTGAAAGGGTCATCGGACAAGAAGTCCTGTATTTTCCGCTTGATATTGAACACACCAACTACCATCCATTGTACGGGGAGGCGCTGAACAAGACATATTTGCCACCAGTTCTAGTGAAGGCGTTGGTCGAATGGGAAGGGTTGGAAACTATCTATGCTGATGCTTTGGGTATCGATAAGATCACTACAATGACGGTACACTTTCATAAGAGGCGTCTGACCGAAGATCAGGACTTGTTTGTTCGGGAAGGCGACATGCTACGGTATGGTACACAGTTCTATCAGTTGGTCAAGGTGTCTGAACCTACCCGGGTCTTTGGACAGATTGAGCATATGATGGAAATCAGCGCTAAGTGCGTGAAGGTAAGGAGGGACGTGTTCGATGGCGAGTGATCATTACTCAGATAGATTAACCTTTGAAAATCTATCAAAATTGCAAGAGCTAGAGTTTGCGGCATCTACTCCGGAGACGATGGATACCGCCATCTTCAACTGGGTTAACGACAAGTGTGACCTGCACACTAACACCAGCAAAGGCTGGAAAAAGGTGCCGGTGATCTGGGTTGGTGCGGAAAGAGCGCATCAAATCAAGGCTAACAAAGACCTTCGCGACAGTGGCGGCATGTTGATTCTGCCAATGATGGCAATTGACAGGGTTTCGATCACAAAAGACCCGTCAAGAATGGGCTCGATGCCTGCAAACTTACAAAGTACACATTCAAAACTCGATCCTCAGGGCGGCTCTATTGTTGTTGCTCGCCGTATTAAACAGGACAAGACATCGGCATTTAGAACTGCAGCCCAAAAACAGAAATTCTCCGGAGGCGATTATGACGGAGATACTAAGCCAAACAGGGGTGCTTTGAAGATGTATGTTGACAAGCAAGATGGTAGAATTGTGTATGAAACCATTTCGATGCCAATGCCCGTCCGTGTATTGGTCGAATATAAGCTTTCAATTCAAACGGATTTCCATACACAAATGAACGAGATCCTGCAAGGTATGCACAGCAACATTGGCAACCATAGTTGGATCCGCTGCAGCCACGAAACGCACATTTTTGATGCAAAGATAGAGGACTTCTCTTTTAATAACAACTTGGCAACGCTTGAGGAAGAAGAACGTGTACTGAGAACGGATATAACAATCAAGCTTGAGGGCTACATTATTGGTGGCGGGGAAAACGACCCCAAACCCAAACTGTCAATACGAGAAAATGCAGTATCGATTGTCATGCCGCGAGAAAGCGTTATGCTTGTTGGTGCCGGCACAGTACCGGAAGAGTTTATAAGATACTCTAGTGCCAATTCATTGCGCTCTGTGAGAGAGATGATGGCAGGGCAGGTTCATTTTGGAAAGGTCCACACCACCAGTAGCGGCGCCGGCGTTGATGAGGATGATGTCATCAAACATGAAGACTTTATAACCTTGCAAGCAGTCGTTGGAACGCTGAATGGCACAAATAAAACTTTTACGCTAACAAGCAATCCCCGCGCTGGCACCGTCACTTTAGTTCACAACGGACTAGTTCTTACACCCGGCGCCACCGCCGACTACACAATCAGTAGCAACACGATTACACTAGATTACGCACCGGAAGACGGTGACAGACTGGTAGCTAGCTACGTTAAAAACTCGTAATCACCATAACATAAACAAAAGCAATAGGAGCATATTATGTGGAAAAAATCATGGAATAAACTTAAGACAGCCTTAGAAACTCCGGAGGAGTATATTGAGGTTGAGGAAAAAGAAGAGAGCGCCCCACCCGAGGAAGAAAAGGAAGAGCCATCAGAGCCTGAATTTTGTTCTGACCCGGCAATCCCCATCAATAGGGATGATTTGATGCCTTTGTATGAAACAATGGAATCAATCAAACGACTTAAAGGTTTGGGCGGAGAATTGCTTATTCGACATGAGAAAGAGAGAGTCGATTTCCTCAAAGTAAATAATGCGCTAAATGAGCAGATGCAGCGACAAATCACAGACCTTCGGACTACTTATAATGTCGAACCCACTGTCGATTATGCTCTGAATTTTCCCGTAGGGGAAGAGGAACAGGGTAGCTTTGTCCGCGCCGATGAGCCAAGCTCAGAGTCGTAACAGCGCTGCTGCGTAATAGTATCTTCGGTAGATGGTAAGACCCCCATAAAACAAAACGTTTTTATGGTGCTTTTTATTAACTATGGAGGTAAAATGAATGGCAAAAACATTAGTAAACGCGAGTCAGTTGGCTCCCTTTTCAGGTTCAACCGCAACAACGGCGAAATTCGCTGAAGGTGTATACACCGGCGGTCTGAGCATGGAATCGGGATCCATCACGAAAGCGGGAGGAATTTCCTTTTACAACGGCGGAGCAATTGATTATATTGGCAGCAAAATCAATCTTTTCCAAAACACAAATATCGATGGTACTTTAACGGTAAACACTAGCCTAACCCTCGACACTACGACGATCACCACTGCGGAGATCGGAGTCCTAGATAGTGTAACCGCAGGCACTGCGGCTGCTTCTAAGGCTGTTGTCTTGGATGCTAGCAAAAACATTGCTACTATTGGCACTGTTGGTTGCGGTGCGATCACCTCAACTGGTGCTTCAACTTTCGGCTCAATTAATGTCGGTGGCACCATCACCGGCGACACGTCGTTGACACTTGACGCTGTTACAATTTCTACGGCGGAATTGGGTGTTCTTGATAGTGTATCTGCAGGTACCGCTGCAGCTTCCAAGGCTGTTGTCTTGGATGGTTCTAAGAACATTGCTACTATTGGCACTGTTGGTTGCGGTGCGATCACCTCAACCGGTAACTCGGCTATGGCTCAACTCACGACCTCTGGTCGCGTAATTGTCGATGATGCTACCGATGCCACTTCCACTACTGACGGTTCTTTACAGACCGATGGTGGTTTGAGTGTTGCAAAAGACGGTATCTTTGGCAATGATGTCAAGCTCAAGTCAGACGCTGCAGTTCTTGCATTCGGTGACGGTAGTGATGTGACGCTAACTCACGTTGCTGACACAGCACTGCTTCTGAACTCGTCACGTCAACTTCAGTTCGGCGACTCTGCTACTTATATTCATCAGATTTCTGACGGCAACTTGAAACTTGCCGCTGACACAACCCTTGTTGCAGTTGCTCCCACAGTTGCTGTGACTGCTGATACGTTTCAGATCGATTCAGCAAATACTCTCGATCCAATGCTGCAACTTAAAAATACCACAAACGATACAAATGGTGCTCGTCTTCACTTTTTGAAAGACAAGGGCGCCGCCGCTGCTGATAATGATATCGTTGGTATGATTGCTTGGAGCGGAGATAACGATGCTCAAGAGCAAACTTCATACGCCGAACTTTTTGTACAGATTGCAGATGCATCTAACGGTTTTGAAGGTGGTAAAATGGTGTTGCGTGTCGCTTCTCACGATGGCGAAATGAACAACGGTATTATCATTGCTGATGGTGATCTTGAGGATGAAATTGACATTACCCTAGGTAATGGCGCTGCTTCGAGAGTTATCATCCCGGGTAACTTGATTGTTACCGGTACCACAACGACAGTTGACGTTGAAGTTGTTAACACCGCAAACGGTGTTATCTTCGAGGGTGCTACCGATGATGCCTACGAGACAACCCTTAAAGCGGTTGACCCAACTGGCGCTGATAAGGTCCACCAACTTGCAAATGTTAGTGGTTTCTTGCAGCCATTTGCTGCAGCTTCAACTGTAGCAATCACTTCAACCCCTGCAGAGCTTAACTTGCTCGATGGTGCCGGCGCTTCTGTCACTGCTGCTAAGTTGACCACTCTTACTGCTCTTACCGATGCAGAGATTGGCTATGTTGATGGTGCTGCCGCTGGTACGGCTGCTGCTAGCAAGGCTGTTGTCCTTGATAGCAACGCTGATACCGCTGGTATGCGTAACCTTACGCTGTCTGGTGATATTACTATCGATGATGGTGGTTCACTTAAGGAAGCAGGCGGCACTGCTGCTTTCACCTTTGACGGTTCTGGTCACATTACCAAGATTGGTCAGTCCACCGCCACCACCAACTTTGCTCTTATATGGGATGGTAGTAAGGCTGTTTGGTCCGAAGCTGGTGTTTCTGGCTCAGTAGCCCATTACTCCAGCGCTGGTCTTAGAACTTCTGGATATCTTAATGTTTCCGGTTCTTCTATTATTGGTGATGCTGCTGGCGATACTCACCAGATTACAGGTTCACTTGAAGTAAGCAACATTGCGAACTTCACCAGCGCTGTTAACGCAGAAGCTGATCTAACTTGTGGTGGGCTCTTCAAGATGGCTGACAATACTTCTACTAAATTCCTTGTTGCCGATGGCACAAGCTATCAAGAAGTCGCGATGTCTGGTCACGCAACCATGGCTAATAATGGTGCTGTCACCCTCGCTGCTGACGCGGTTGAGGGCTCTCACATTGCTCTTTTCGATGATAGTTTGGCTGCTACCACTACTCACTTCTTGATTGCTGATGGGACTGACTACAGTTCTTTCGCTCTTAGCGGTGATGTAACTTGTACTAATGCTGGTGTTGTGACTATCGGTGCAGGCGCTGTCGAAAACAGCATGCTTGCTGATGATGCTGTTGGTGCTGACGAGTTGGCTGCAAATGCTGTTGTCAACGCTTCTGTTGCTTCCGCTGCCGGCATCGCTTATAGCAAGATGGAAGCCGTGACTGCTGGTCAGATCATGGTTGGTAATGGTTCAAACGTTGGTACTCTCGTCGCTGTTAGCGGTGATGCTACCATGTCTAACGCCGGCGCTATCACTATCGCAGCTACCGCTGTCGAAGGCACTATGCTGAACTCTAACTGTGGCGGAAACGGTATCGCAGTTGTCAGTAACGCATTGGTTGTTGACTTTGGCATGGAACGTTGCATTGGTTCGAGCGGTAATGGTTATACCACTGCTTCGGGCGTTTACACCCTTCCAGCCACTCCAGTTTCTGGTAGTGAGATGGTGTTCTTGAACGGTCAAATGCTTTATCGTGGTGATACCACCGACGCTGCCGCTGGCTCTGGTGATTACTCCACAGCTACTGGCTCAATCGAACTTCACGCCGATCTCAAGCTTGATGCCGACGATGTACTTCAAGTCTACTTCTTACTCTAAGATTAAGTAGGGATTTGTCCCTGAAGGGGTCCGCTTGTCGGACCCCTTCTTTCGTTGCATACAAGACTTTGCTTGGTTTTCCATTCTTTCATGTCCGTTGGAGATATCCGGAACTATTTATTAGTGAAATATGGCGACAAAGAAGCTGTATGAAGAACATAAAAGTCCCCGCTTTGCAGAGGGCTAAAGTATTAATGCAGGAGATTAAGCGTAATGTCAGTAACCAAGTTTAAGTTTGTTTCACCCGGTGTGTTTGTTAATGAGATTGATAACTCACAACTTCCCCGTCCGGCTGATCCTATTGGTCCAGTTATTATTGGACGCACAGCGAGAGGACCATCAATGCGTCCCACTCGAATCACATCATTTTCAGATTTCATTGAAGTCTTCGGCTCCCCAGTCGGTGGTCGTCAAGGAGACGACGTTTGGCGGGACGGCAACAATGTAGGTCCGACCTATGCCGCCTATGCTGCACAAGCATGGCTGCGTAACACCAACGCATGTACTATTGTTCGCTTGGTTGGTGAGCAACATGACGATGCTACCTCATCTGGGTATGCTGGCTGGTCAAATGGTACTGTTGGTACCGATGGCGGCGCTTACGGACTGTTCATCGCGAACTCCGGTTCAGGCGCCACCGCTAACAAGGGTTGTCTAGCAGCCATCTTCTATCTGAAGAACGGAGAGCTTGCCCTCAAGGGTACCATGGCTGGTTCTACGCTTGACGATGTTACAGTCTCTGGCTCTAACGTAATGGTTGAGTCTAACGCAACATATTGCGGCTTCACTGCCCAAGTTATGACTGGCTCACAAGTGCGTCACGAAACGGCGTTCAACTTTGATAGGTCTTCCGCAAAATATATTAGAAACGTGTTCAACACGAACCCCATGACGGTCAATGATCAGATTACTGATCAAAGCACGACCGATGGATCATTCCACTACTGGCTTGGTGAGAGTTTCGACCGTCACTTGGTCGAGCAGTGCGGTCAGCAATCCGCGGACTACACTGGGGAAGCAGGAACCGCAGCTATCAGCGATGGTGCTAGCGGTCAGTACTATGGTTTCGTTGCTCCGATGAAGCTTGGCAGCTACACCCCCGGTGTGCAGACTATGGCAGCAAAGGAAGCTAAGTCTGGTTGGGTATTCGGTCAAGATTTGACCACCAACTACGCATCTTACGATCCTTATAACATGCAGAAGTTGTTCCGCTTTGTTACTCTCTCACCCGGTGAGTGGGAACAGAAGAATCTTAAGATTGCTATTCAAACTATTAAGGTTTCCTCGAACGACTATGACAAGTACGGAACCTTCGATGTTGTTATTCGCAAGGCGGATGACCTCGATAACTCTGTTAAGATTGTTGAAAGATTCTCAGGATGTAACCTGAACCCGTTCTCTACGAACTTTGTTGGTCGTAAGATTGGCGACAGGCGAAGCGTTTGGAGTGATACCGAGAAGCGCTATAGGCAATACGGCGAGCACACTAACATGTCCAAGTTCGTTCGTGTAGAACTCAACAACGCAGTCGAAATCGGAACTGCAGACCAGTCTCTGCTTCCCTTCGGCTTCTACGGACCTCCCCGCTTTATTGGCTTCACGCTTAACTCTGGCTCTGTTGCAGCGGCTGTTGCAAGTGATGGCGGAGCCACCATGGTTGCCAACCCGGGTAACGATTTCGGCAATGCTTATCAGAACGTATTCGGCAAGGACGGAGGTTCAGGTGAGCCCGGTTCTGATCTCGGCAACGGCGATCCCGACAGTGCAGGCGGCTGGGCAGGTGGCGTAGCCTCTGGCTCGGTCCTAGTACACGTTTCTGGTGCCGCATCCGAGGTTGGATTCAGTGGCTCTTACGTCTTCCCACAACTGTACCTTAGACAGTCAAGTTCTAATGGCGGTTTGTCTGATGCGAGAAACGCATACTGGGGTGTTGATTCAACCCGTGAAGATTCAGACATTCTGTTTGAAACCAGTTGGGGCGACACTGTACAGGCACTTCCTTATGGTGTAGACTCATACGATGCTGCAGCGTCAGCAGATACTGAGGTTTCCTTCTACTTCACACTTGATGACATCAAGTCCACGAACTCAGGACAAGCGGCACACACCACTTACCTCTCTGGCTCACGCCTTGCAGGTACTTCGCTGACTGCTGCTAGCTCGTCCTACAAGGGACCACTGGATGCAGGCGCAAACCGCTTCGTTCTTCCACTTTACGGTGGTTTCGAGGGCGTAGATGTTAAACAATCAGAGCCGTTCAACAACGTCGTTCTTGCCAGCAACGCTGCCGAGACTACTAACTACGCATACTACTCAATCAAGAAGGCTATTGATATGGTCGCAGATCCCGAGGTTATTGATATGGACTTGTTGGCTATCCCGGGTGTTACCCACACGGGCTTGACTAACCATGCCATCAACACAGCAGAGGATCGTGGAGACTGCTTGGCGATTATTGATATTGCTAACGCATACACTCCCAAGACCGAATCTACTGAGTCTGCAGAGAACCGTGGTGCAAACATCACTACTGCTGTCAGTAACATGAGGACACGCGGACTTAACTCCAGTTATGGAGCCTGCTACTTCCCATGGGTCCAGATTTCAGATCCGCAAACTTCGCAGCGTGTTTGGGTTCCGCCCTCCGTTGTCGCTCTCGGTGCCATGTCATATGGTCAGAAGACTCAGGAGCTTTGGTTTGCTCCTGCTGGCTTCACCCGAGGTGGTTTGTCAGAGGGTCGAGGTGGTCTTCCCGTCCTTGCAGTCAGCGAACGCTTGACTTCCAAGGAAAGAGATGACCTCTACGATGCGAACATCAACCCGATTGCACAATTCCCCGCAGAGGGCATCGTAATCTTCGGTCAGAAGACGCTTCAAGTTACCCAGTCAGCACTTGACCGTATTAACGTACGTCGCTTGATGATTTATGTCAAGCGCGAGGTCTCAAGAATGGCGGCAACGTTGCTCTTCGACCAGAACGTTAAGTCCACATGGCTGAAGTTCACCTCTAAAGTCTCTCCTTTCTTGGGAAGCGTCAAGTCGCGACTCGGACTCATGGACTTCAAGGTTATCTTGGATGAAAGCACAACCACACCAGATCTTATCGACAGAAACATTATGTACGCTAAGATCTACTTGAAGCCTGCTAAGGCAATCGAGTTCATCGCCATCGACTTCGTGATTACGGATTCCGGCGCAGCATTCGACGACTAAACCAGAAAACGGTCGGGGTTTTCCCGACCGCATTACTACTTAATATAGAAGAAAAAGAACCCACAAGAGGTTCGTGAAGAATTCATTCGGAGGATTTAACAAATGGCAGGAGACACAGGAGATTTTTGGAGCAGCGCAAAGACTGAACCCAAAAGAAAATTTAGATGGTTGCTCACCATCGCATCAGAAGTTGGCAACATCCCGGCTTGGACTATTAAGAAGGTGACTAAGCCCACCTTTACAGTTTCAGAGGTAAAGCATAGTTATATCAACCATTCTTTCTATTACCCGGGTCGAGTGGAATACAACGAAGTCGAGTTTACTCTTGTCGATCCTGTTAACCCGGATGCGGCACTCAACATCTTGAAGATCATCGACATGTCCGGATACAAGCTTCCCGACACCCCCGGCAAAGCCGCTCAGACTATCACGAAAGCGTCTGCAGTTGCCGCTTTGGGCGGACTTGTTCTTGAGCAGATCAGTGGCGGCTCCGGCGCCGATCAACCGGACCCCGTGTCCATTGAAACGTGGGCTCTTAAAAACGCATGGATCAAAGAAGTTAGCTTTGGCGATCTTGATTATGAGTCTGATGACATCGTAGAAATTACCGTTAAGGTTCGCTACGATTGGGCAGAGCTTGGTGGACCCGATAAGAGTACAGTTCCCCAAACGTGGAGAACAGACACTCGCAAAGAGATGACTGGAGACTAATCATCTTAAAAAAACATTTGAATAAACTGACTAAGTATTATATACTAAAACCATATTGGAGGATTAATGTCAGGTCGTAACAACGACGAACGGACAAACGCCCGGGAACATCCCGATGCGACTGCCGCCGTTCAAGAGGCTGCTACGCAGTCCACCCCACAACCAGCGGGACAACTAAATTTTGTAGTCCCAACCGAGTTCGTAGAACTACCATCATCCGGTGCATACTATACCGAGGGTCATCCGCTTTGCGGGATTGACACTCTGGAAATCAAGTATATGACCGCGAAGGACGAGGATATTCTTACGTCTAGGGCTTTGCTCAAGAAGGGCGTAGCAATCAACCGGTTCTTGCAGAACATTATTGTTGATAAGCGCGTCAAAGTAGAGGACTTACTAACAGGAGACAAGAATGCTATCCTTGTGGCAGCACGAATCTCCGGCTATGGTTCAGAGTATAAGACAAAGACTCAGTGTCCAGCATGTTCTACCACTCAAGAATATGAATTCACATTAGAGAACGGCGAAGCAACCGGATTCGACACAGATCACTTTGATGCCGAGAAACACCAGAACCGCGTAACAAAGAACGAGAATCTTACGTTTGATATCGGCTTGCCTAAGTCAGAGGTAGTCGTTACTGTCCGTATGCTAAACGGTCATGACGAGGCTCGAATGGCTAAGAGCATGCAGGCTGCTCAGAAGGGTTCCAAGAACATTAGAAAAGACCTTTTAGGGCATGACACTCAAATGACTGATCAGATGAGAGCATACATCGTCGCAGTCAATGGAAGCTCGTTAATGCAGCACGTTCACGGATTTGTGAATGTAATGCCAGCATCGGATTCCCGATTTTTGAGAAGCGCTTATGCAGCACTAATGCCGAATTATGATTTGAGACAACACTTCGCATGCGAGGCTTGTGGATATGAACAGGAAATGGAGGTGCCGTTTACAGCGGACTTTTTTTGGCCTAAGTCATGAGTACATAGCACAGGTATATGAACAATTTTTCTTGCTCAAATATCACGGAGGCTGGAGTTTCATCGAGGCATATAACCTCCCAGTAAAACTACGCCGCTGGTTCATGGAGCGATTGCAGAAGCAGTTTAAAGATGAAGCAGAACAGATGAAAAAATCCCAAGGTAAGGGATCATCCAGTATGCCGTCTATGAGCAGACCAAGCATGCCAAGTGTAAGCAAGCCCAGCAGATAGCTGAGTTGCTTTTTTAAAGGACCGGAATTAAAACCCGGTCCTTTTTCTTTTTTACTTAACTATTTACTGATGATGCTATTAAAATCATCTGGAGGACTATCCATGGAAGACAACGGCGACTTGGCTCCTATTATTATTGACTTGGGCGCAGCCGAGAATGGCGAAATGAACGAAAGTTTTTTGTCGATGTTTGGTGGCGGCATCAAAATGATCATGCAACGCATGTTCGGTGGCGCGAAAGTGCCTTTGGTTGTGCGTGGCAACAAGAGGCAAGTAAAAGATTTTGCTCGCACTCTGGCAGGTGAAAAAAGATATTACAAAGATTATGCGAAATACGGCTTGGATGATCCACGCACGTATCGTAGTAAGTACGCGCTCCGTGGCGCAGTGAAAAAGTTTGAGCGCAGTACGGGCATCGATTGGCCATTTAAGTAAGCCGAGAACCCCCTAAGGAGATCGCTAACAAATGGCTGATACCCCAGATCCAAATCAACTGAAACAAGCTGCCTCCATGCTGGACAAGATGGGGATGAGTGCGGCTGACATCACCAAGGCGTTCAAAGAGATGGGTCCAGCCTTGGTTGCGTCCATGGCTGGTGCAAACGCCGAATACGAACAGCTTGAGAAGTACGCGCAAACGATCAAGAAGAACTTAGATCAAGCTAAGAAGCAAGGTCAGATGACCAAGGCTAATCTGCGCCTCAAAGAACTTGAAAACCAACAAGAACAGGCGATTCTTGAAGCGAAGATTAAGGCTGCGACAGACCCGGCGATTAAAGCAACGCTCCAGTTTGAGTTAGACAAGCTTGAAGCCATTCAAGGGCAAATCAAGGCGCAAGGAAAGGCTGCTGGACTCGCACAATCGTATGCAAAGACGCTCACTGGCGTATCCGCTGACTGGCGCTCTGGGCTTTTCGGGGCATTCTTAGACGGTGGCATCGAAGGCTCCATGCAAGCGGTGACAAGCGCTCTTGCTGAGCAGTTTAGCATCGCCAACATGCTAGGCTCATCTTTGATGAAGGTCCAAGAGGCAACGGCGGCTATGGTGATTTCCGCCGACAAGCAATTCGCTTCAGTCAATAAGCTTACTAATGGTACTGGCGAATACAACGACATGATCATGACCACCATGCAGCATAACGCTGAATGGAATGTCAGCATGGAAGACGCCGGCGAAGCTGTCAGTGAACTCTACACCGGTATGAGTCAGTTCACTGAGATGACAGAAGAGGCGCAAGGACAACTAGTTGAAGCAACGGCGCAACTAAAAGGGCTGGGTATTGACTCGGCGACCACGGCGGCAAACTTCGAGATCCTTAATAAGTCTCTTGGCATGTCCGCTGAGCAGGCTATTGCAGTACAGAAAGATTTCGCTGCCATGGCTGCTGATTTGGGCGTGAGTGCCGGCAAGATCTCTAAAGACTTTGCAGCGAACTCGGATGTCTTCACCGCATACGGCGATGAAGCAACCACAGTGTTCAAGGAAGTCGCAGCAGCAGCCAAGGCTACTGGTATCGAGATGCAAGCGCTTCTTGGTATCACTACCCAGTTTGATACATTCGAGGGCGCAGCGCAATCAGCCGGAAAGCTTAATGCTATTCTCGGCGGCGGTGTGCTTGACTCCATGGAACTCTTGAACGCCTCGGAAGAGGAGAGGGTGCGCCTACTGATTCAATCTATTCAGCTTTCCGGCAAGAGTTGGTCGAGCATGAACAAGTTTGAGAGAATCGCCGTTGCTAATGCAGCAGGCGTCTCAGACATGACAGAAGCTAATAAACTTTTCGGACAGAGCCTTTCGGAATATGACAAAGCACAATCAAAAGTCGAGGACAACGCTGAGGCACAGAAGAAGCTAGAAGAACGTGCCGCTGCTGCAGCTAACATGCAGGACAAACTTACACGCATCATGGAGCAGTTCGCAGTAGCGGTTGCTCCGATTGTTGGTGCTATTCACTTCCTCTTGGACGGCTTCTTACAGTTGAATGATCTGATGGGCGGTTTTCTGGTTCCAGTCCTTATCACTTTGCTGGGAGTTATGGCAGCAATTCATTATAGATCACAGATGATGGCTATATTTGAATCTGGAAAGCTGGCTCTGACATTTATGCGAACCTTATTAACTAGCGGTCTCGCTGCAGCTACTGGAACTCTAGCCATTGCAACAGATGAAGCCGGCGACGAGTCTCTTGAAGCAGCCCCCAAGATGACTGCCTTGGCAGTTGGTCTTGTTGAAGTTTCTATTGCTGCTGCCCCTCTGATTCCTGCCATTGTTGCCCTAGGCTTCGCCATCGGCGGCTTGGCTTTGGCTATTGCTGCGCCGTTCCTTGCTATTGCGGTGCTCGTCTGGTCCCTTAAGGAACTGGTTATCGCGTTTATGGAAATGCCCGAGGCAATCGCGCCGGCACTGCTTGGCTTGATAGCATTTGGTGCTGCATCTATGGTCGCGCTCCCGATGTTGGCAATGGGTATCGCTATGTTCGTCGCCATCTTAGCGCCAGTTGCGCCAATGATGGCTCCCGTTGCCATGGGCTTGCTACAGTTGTCTGGCGCTGCTCTTGTCTTTGGTATCGCAGCTTGGTTCTTGGGGCAAGGGTTCAAGGCTCTTAAAGAGGGCATCGACGACTTCCCGATTATGATGATGATTGGTCTTGGTCTTGCTCTCATTCCCTTTGGCTACGCTCTGATGTATGCTGCTATACCATTCATCTTTGGTGCCGGCTTAGTGGGCATAGGTGCCCTGCTGTTGGGCTTCGGATTGCAAGCGTTGGCTAAAGGTATTGAAGGCTTCACTAAACGAGGAATGTTTGAGGCAATGCTTGGACTGACCTTCATGTTGGTTCTTTTCGGTTACGGATTGATGTATGCCGCTATTCCGTTCTTCCTTGGCGCCATGCTGATCGGCATTCCAGCACTGCTCTTGGGCTTTGGTCTGCAAATGCTGGCTAAAGGTATCGAAGGCTTCACCAAGCGCGGGATGTTTGAGGCAATGTTCAAGCTGACCTTTATGTTATATGTGTTTGGTATCGGCTTGATGTATGCCGCTGTTCCTTTCCTTTGGGGTGGCACCTTGGTCGGTGTCGCCGCGCTGATTTTAGGCGCAGGGTTACTGGTCCTAGCTAAAGGTATTAATGCGTTTAAGAAAATAGGGTTTGAGAACATGCTTGAACTCGGCGCCTCTTTGATAGCGTTTGGCTGGCTGCTCATCCCCGCCGGCATCGCTCTACTTATTGGTGGGTACTTTTTGATGTGGGGCGCGATTCCCGCAACGGCAGGCTTGCTCTTGCTTTGGATGGGGGTTAAGCCATGGATGTCCATGGACTTCGCGAAGCTGGCGACACTTGGAAAGACTCTAGATGCGATGACTGACGGCTTTTTGAGCACAGGCTTCTGGCTAATGTTCTCAGGTCCGATGCTCATGATCGGTGGCATGACCGCCGGTATCGGCTTGCTTTGGTTGGCAATGGGTGTGGCACCGTGGATGGCTATGGACTTTGAAGCTCTAAGTGGTCTGGGTGTTGCTCTCGCTGCGTTCGCTTTCGGCATCTATATCGCCGGCGGTCTGCTCATGCTGGCGGGCATGCCATTCTTTATTGGTGCCCTCCTGGTGGCTCCAGCCATGATGATCCTTGCGCTGCCACTCATGTTATTTGGTCGCGCCATCGGAGTCATGGCACCCTTCGTTGACAGGATGAAGCCCATGGCAGAGGGACTAATAGCCTTAGGAAGAGCGTTACCTACACTTGGCTGGGGCTTATGGAAGCTTGGTATATACGCGATGGTACCATGGTTTGACACTGGAATCAGACATCTCACAAAAGCATTGCACGCATTCGGCGCCGCAATGGGAACCCTCTCCACAGAAAAAGCAGTTGCCTTAGGGCAGATCTTTCAAGGACTTGCGGTCTTAACCGACATGGACTCTGTTGGGGATATCTTGTGGGACATGGCATGGGGTATTTGGGCTATTGGTCGCGCTCTTGATTCCATTCCGGAAACAAAAGCCTTGAGTTTCAACGTGACTGCAGACAGCTTAGCAAACCTTATTGATTCTTCGGTGCAGTTAACCCCAGAGGTCGTAGAAAACGTCGAGGGTATGGCAAAGGCTGCGAGAGAGTATGCTTCTGCTCAAAAAGCGATGAAGGATCCATCCAAGGACGCCTTTGTTGAGGCGCTTAGGCAAGTGATGGGCGAACAGCGCTCTTCCGGTGGCTCAAAAGAGAAGAAGGGGCAAGACATTGTTTTGGAGCTTGACGGCGATGAATTCGCAAGAGCCGTTAACGCCGCAATCGACAGCAAGCATGGTTTGAAGGGCTTCTAATAACGAAACTTCTTATAGAATGGACTAGTTATAGGGAAGATAAAGAATAGGGAGGACGTTGTATATGTCAATATATTCTGGACGATTTGGAGCTGATATAGATGGCACAGGTAAGCTTGCAATAGACAAGCTTATGGTGCTGGAATTCTTTCACGTTCCTAGCCAGAAATCAGTCGTGTTTAAGGCGATGGTTAACAGCTTCTCAGATCAGTATACGTCAGAATGGAACAGCGAGTCAGTGTATGGTCGTATGGATCCCATCTCTGCGTTCCAAGGCACTGCCCGACAGATTAGCGTCGAGTGGGACGTTGTTTCGGCAAGCATTGCAGAGGCAAAGCTAAACATGACAAAATGTGAAACGCTGATGTCTATGTTGTACCCGTCATACTCGAAAGGCGGAGGAGGAGACTCCCAGACTATTGCTTCGTCTCCCGTATTCAAGTTTAAGTTTGGAAACTTTGCTCACAACGTTGAGGCTGGACCGAACTCCGCTGCTTCTGACGCAAAGACCTCCGGGCTGATTGGTTACATCGGTGGATTTACTTTTGAGCCAGACTTTGAATCGGGCATCGTTGACGAAGACCCGGGAATATTTTATCCCTTGAAGCTCACTTTGTCGGCTGAGTTCACAGTCCTGCACACACACATGATGGGTTGGTCTGCTGAGAATGCCTCCGGTGGCGACCAAATGGGCTTCGGTCGCGGCGGCGGTGCAGGGAACTTCCCCTACAATGCGAGAGGTACAGCCGCCGGCGCTGGCGGTGGGACAACAGACCCTACATCAGAGCCGGCTCCCCCAGGCACACCGGGAGTAGACTTACCGCTGGAACCAACCGGCGGCTAACAAAAGGAGTTGAATAAAAAGATATGGCAAGATATGATAGCAGGCGAGTGATCACAAATTCTAGTCGCTTTTACGCAGAGATGCTGGAGAAGCGCGGTCTTCGTCGCATTCGTCAATACAATACACCCTATATGTCCTACCCTTCACCCGAACAAATCTCGGCGACCATTGATCGCGTGTCTCATTTGTGGAAGACAGGAGATCAGTACTGGAAACTCGCTCACCAATATTACGGAGAGTCAGAATTGTGGTGGGTTATTGCATGGTTTAATAAAAAGCCAACGGAATCTCATATTAAAATGGGAGATACGATCCATATCCCAATGCCTTTAAACTCTGTGCTAAAATACTTGAAAGGTTAATGTTGTATGGCAGATCCCGAAGTCCCAGAAACAGATCCCGCCGAAGCCGCCACTGAAGATGGTGGCGCTTCCGGAACGGATTCCGCTGATGCCGCTAGCGCAGATCCATCTGCAGCTACCGATGGCACTACTGCGGGCGAGGATGCTGCTGCTGCTGGAACAGACCCTGCCGATGCTACATCTGAGGCAGAGCCCGAGCAAGATAAACTAACCTTTGATCATCAATGTTTCCTAATAGATTATGTAGATATTCTTGCTGGACTAAATGAGCAGTGTCATTATAAGAATTTTCATGCTCTTGCTGCTAGCGCCGAGAATACCGTTCACGATGTATTGTCGGGTGTCTTGAAGCGGGATGGCATGGCGCCATTCACTCGGATCAAGCCATGGCAAAAGGCTGTATTGCAGCCACAAGTAAGACTGTGGAGAGTCACACCTGCAGCCGATGGCGGTGAATCTACCCGCCGGGAGTTCAAGTTCAAAGGTTTTACTGATGAGTCAAGGCTCTCAGACCTAACAACAGATGCCGGCGGTCGTGCAGGCGGCGCCGGTATAAAAGAATTTAAGTGGGAGTTCGCGGGTACAAACCCGGCAGAAGGTGAGAAAGTCATTGGTGTAAAAATGACAATGCACTTCCAGTCTATGAAAGATTTAGTGGGAGACTTTGATTCGATAGCCGCAGCGGGAGATAACTATGTCCCGGGCACTAACCCCAGCTTTTTAGAGTTAATCCTGCACCCGGAGGGTGGAAACAGGGGCAAGACTGGCGCCGAAGAATATGATCCAAGATATTATAGGGTCTTAGCCAACGTCGGTTGGGCAATCGATGAAGGTGTCCGGACCCACCTAGAAGATGCAAAGCTGATTAAGATACTAAAGAATATGAATCTGGAGATGTACCTTAATCTTATTCAACATGAGGTTAAAATCAAGGAGGACGGATCGTGCGACGTGACGGTGGAGTATGTTGGTGCAATGGAAGCCGCTCTGGAATCGAAGGCGGCAGATATTCTTTTTCCCGGCGGCGGCAGCGGAGATGCTACGGTGAGTGCCGGCTTCGCGGGCATTGGTGTTGATAGCCGAAATATAGAAGATGTCGAGGCGGAGCTAGAGGCGTTAGAGGGGCACATAGAAAATGTCGAAGACGCTCAAGCATGTGCTAGCGAACAAAATGCATCAGAAGGCGACATCGAAGATCTTGATGAAGAGGCGGAAGATGCCGGCGAGGAAGCAGAAGAACTACGGGAGATAATAGCAGAACTAAAAGACACTAACAGGGCTGCAGCATACGCCAGCTTCACAGACGCTCTTAGCGGCAAAATCCGACACTTAGATTTAGACAATGGCTTCCTCGAAGAATGGCAAGAGAACAAAGAGGGCAAGCGCCCAACGCTCTCCAGTGACAGCCAGTGGGGCGGGGTCGCGACTATCACAATCGGCGATCAAGGCTGGTTCAGTAACCCGGAAGCAGAAGCCGAAGATGCAGACCCGTCAGATGTAGACGATGATGACATTTATTTTTGTTTCCTAGGCGACATTGTTGAGCAGGCATGTTTGTCTTTCAATCCGGACAGCAAAGCAGCCGAACTTGAGAACATGGCTATCATCTTAGGACCGGCTCAGTTCACAGATCCCAGAACCAAAAAGCTTGTGCGGATTGCTTTGTGCGATATCCCCATTTCCTACACTCTGTTTCTGAAGTTCTGGAATGAAAAGGTTATTGAACCAGAGAAAGATAACTACCCAGTTAGAAGGTTTCTCATGGATGTCATGCAGTGCCTCATTAAGCCGGCTCTCCAGCCCAAGTGCTTCCCGAATGCTCCAAACCAGACAGGAGATGTGTCTCAAGCCGTCTTCACAGTCAAAGCGGCAACTGATGTTCTCACTCCTCACGGTACACGCCCAACGCCCGAAGCGATAATGGCAAAGATCGGGGAAGATGTTAACCCACAAGATCCGGGCTTTACATATGCACTCTATTACATGCAAACGGGCGATCCGGGCGGGCTAGTCGGTGACCAAGCCGCCGACGAGAAGCGAGGCATTAATCATTACTTTATTGGACAGGATAGCGGACTGATCAAGAGCATCAGTTTCGACAAGTCAGACATTCAGGGGCTCAAGGAAGCTAGACAGACAGAAGAAGGTGCCTTGTCCAACTTGCGTGAGCTTTATAACGCCAAGCTGAAGATGGTCGGGAACAACATTCATTTCCCGGGACAATATGTCTATGTGAATCCCCCATATGGCGTGGGCAACCCTTCTACACGAAACTCCATTGCGTTCCGTTTGGGATTGGGCGGATATTTTCAAGTTATCAAAGTCAACTCGGCGATAAAACGCGGTGGAGCGTACGATACTACGCTGGAATGTACTTGGGTTAGCAGCGGCGCAGGAGCGGCACCTACCGAAGAGCCAGATTGCTCTGAAGTGGACGTGGCACAAGTGGTTGAAGACTCTCAGGACAGTTTCTGGGGCGATGTGGGTGACGCCATAGAGGGCGCTCTGGGACTGGATGAAGAACTGCCTGATATAGCAGCCGGCGACATGGACGCTGAAGATCCGTGTCAGGGTGACGATAATGGCGCCAATGATCCATGGTGGAAAATTTGGTAAACCAATATTTATAAAGGGAGGAGATACGCATGTCAGATTCAGATGAGAAAACACTAGCGCTTATAAAGCGTTTAAATACGGGCGCCGTAAAGGTTATTGTTGATCCTCCGGGTCTTTACGAGGCAAAAGATCCACGCAAACGGAAGGGGATCAAACGGATCCCATATCGCAGTGGTCGCCAGCCTTCGCTACAAGATTTCATTCACGTTCCTGCCATTTCTATTGAGATGGCTCGCGCCCGTGGCGAGGACGCCAAATGGTGGGGTGCCACAGATGCAGACAAGGCATCTACTTTGTTTGCCCGCCGCATACACTGGGAATCATATGCTCCCAGATATACTTCCATCGGTGGATGGTCGCTGGGTATGATTGACTTCTGGTACGACAAAGCGATGTACGGGAAAGTGGATATTAACCAAAATGCCATCTACCTTTCAGAAGCGTATCTTACATCGCTCAACAAAGGAGATGGATCCATCATGGCGCCAGTATTTGTGGCGCATGCGTGGAGAGATTTCCAAAAGGAATGGACTCGCTTCTTTCGCATGAATATTAGGGCTAGCAACCAAAGAGGTCAGGGCACTGGACCGATGGTTGCTAATGTAGGTGTGTTCCGCCCCAGTACAGACGGCAAGCTCACGGTGAAAAGCGGTTGGACCAGTATACACCCGCAGTACCAAGCCAACATGGAAAGAATCTTTGAAGGGTTTCAGCAGTGGGTAAAATCAGAAGGTCGTCAACAGAAAATATTAAACTTTAAGGACTTTATGCAGTACATGCTGCGCTTCATAGATATTGCGGCTCCCATGGTACAGTTCACACGCTCTGGGTATATCATGAGTGGCGAATGTAATCGAGCGATCAGCGGATGGCAAATCGATTTGTATAAAGAGAATCCGAATGACGATGTAACGAAGAAGGAAAAGTATTTAAACGATCCGAACTTTGAATTATTTGTTGCCATGGCTCAAAAGTTTGGCTTCATGGTCGATTTCAACTGCCCTTGGAGACTGGTTGCTGATGTAATGTCAACTCCCATGCGCCGGTACATCCGTGACTGGGCAGTAGAAGGTAAAGATGTCAATGGCAAAGGGACAAACATTCCGGAGCTAGTACGCCGCCGCGACGGGTACCAGAAAATAGCAACAGGCACCCAGACTAGACGCGGACAGAGAGACGAGGCGTATAAACTGGCGCAAACATATGACGAATTGATCAAAAAATATCAAACTAAAAACCTTGACATCATGTTCCGGACATGCTATTATAGAGCAGACTCTACGGATTTAAAGGTCTTGATGAACTACTTTCTTAGCATGTGGAACTCGTTTGCTGGGTCATTCCCTTCGCAAGCCGTTGCTATCCACCGCCCCTCCTCCGCCACAGCCGGCGCAAACTCAGAGGTGGTGACAACCATGAGCTATCGTAGAACCATCGCATTCGATGGAGCAGCCTCAGCAGACACCAGCTACTACGCGACCATCAAAAGAGAAAACCATTCTATGCTAGCGGGTAAAACGATCAACCGCAA